>JAEEGL015008059.1_pt1 | contig 10947 bp, 7 predicted proteins | sample 9134231 | NCBI WGS metagenome assembly JAEEGL01 (sample SAMN16246548, study PRJNA631951) | gut metagenome | biome: gut microbiome; feature: rumen; material: fiber-attached | host: Bos | place: Iran: Karaj | collected 2018-10 | reverse complement strand
CGGACTGCACAAAAGGGGGCTTTATGTATATAAACCGTCACATTCTGCCATATTTGCACAGAATGAAAAAACAGTTCAGAGTTCTCTTAATTACCGGTTCCCGTCAAGTCGGAAAATCTACTTTGCTAAAAAAGCTTCTCCCGGATTATGGATATGTTACCCTTGATGATTTTACAGAACTTGGATTAGCGCAAAAAGACCCTGCCTTGTTTTTCAAAAATCATCCGCTTCCTGTTATTGTTGACGAAGTACAGCGCGCTCCAGACCTGTTTTTGCAAATAAAGCTTCTTGCAGACGGCACAAAAAATAAAGGACAAATAATTCTTACAGGTTCACAAAGCTACAGGCTCTTGAGTAAAGCGGCAGATTCATTGGCAGGCCGTGTTTGCATCATCAATATGACATCTCTTTCGCTTAGAGAAAAATATAAAATTGATTTTAACACAGAATTCTTACCGACAACTGAATACGTCGAATCTCGAAAACAAAAAATAAAGCCATATAAAAACTTGTGGAATCATATCTGGCGTGGAAGTATGCCGGAGCTGGCAGATGATTCAATCGAATGGGAACCATTTTACCGCTCGTACATAAGGACATATCTTGACCGCGACGTAGCAGATATAATAAGCCAGAAGAATCTTGTAAAGTTTCACAATTTTATGCAGTGCCTTGCAGCTCGGGTTGGAGAACTGTTCAACGCAAATTCCATCGCCCGTGATGTTGGCGTTACAAGCAAAACAATTTCCGAATGGACAAGCATCCTTGAATCTTCCGGTGTAATCCGTCTTTTGCAGCCTTATGAAAAAAATGTATCCAACAGAGCCGTAAAAACTCCAAAAGTCTTCTTTATGGATACAGGTCTGGTCTGCTTTTTAGTAGGCTGGTCTTCTGCAAGTGTCGCAATGAACGGCGCAATGTCTGGCAGCCTTTTTGAAAACTTTGTTGTAAGCGAAGTAATCAAATCATATTACAACGCCGGCCACGAAACCGAAAAAATCTATTTTTACCGCGACAAAGACAAAAAAGAAATAGATTTGATAATCGAAAAAGACAATATCCTCTACCCAATCGAAATCAAAAAATCAGCCCGCCCGACAATAGACATGGCGAAGCATTTTTCTGTCCTGTCTAAAACCGCCGGAGTTTCTGTTGGTCAGGGCTGCATTATTTGCCAGTGCGATAATCCTCTGTATTTGAGCAATGAAGTTATTTCGCTGCCGGTTGAGTATGTGTGAGGGGGATGGAATGGAAGAGTGGAAAGAATGTAAGTTGGGAGACATTTGTAAAAGTAATATAAACTCATACTCTGAAAAAGATAATTGGACTTTTGTGAATTATCTTGATACAGGAAACATTACCGAAAACAAAATCTCTGATATACAATTTATAGATTTATCTTCTGAATCTTTACCTAGTCGAGCAAGAAGAAAAGTTCAAATTAATGACATTATTTATTCAACAGTTCGTCCTAATCAGAAACATTTTGGAATTATAAAAAATCAACCTGAAAATTTCCTGGTATCAACAGGTTTCGCAGTATTACATATTAACACAACAATTGCAGATCCAAATTTTATTTTTTACAATTTGATTCAGAATGAAAATACCGAATCTCTACATGCAATTGCAGAACAAACTACTTCAGCCTATCCTGCAATAAAACCATCTGATATAGAAAATCTATCAATAAAACTTCCCTCTCTACCCACCCAGCAAAAAATCGCACGGATTCTCTCATCCCTCGACGACAAAATCGAACTGAACAACAAAATAAACACCAACCTCGAACAGCAAGCCCAAGCCCTCTTCAAAAACTTTTCAGAAAAATCTTCTAAATCGGTCAAGTTCACAGATTTAATTTATATTCTTGGCGGTGGAACACCAAAAACACATAATGAAGATTATTGGAATGGAAACATTCCTTTTTTTACACCAAAAGACGTTGGAAATCCATATTGCTTATTAACAGAAAAAACAATCACAGAAAGTGGGTTAGACAATTGTAACAGTAGACTGTATCCAGTAAATACTATTTTTGTAACTGCTAGAGGAACAGTTGGAAAAATCAGTCTTGCAGGTTTACCTATGGCAATGAATCAATCATGCTATGCTCTAAAAAGCAAAGATGATAATCAAATATTAGCATATTTCTATACTCTCGAAGCAATCAATTCATTAAAACACAAAGCCAACGGAGCAACTTTTGATGCAATCGTAACAAGAGATTTTGAAACTGAAACAATTAATGTTTTGTCAGAACAAGATACAAAAGAGTTTACTCAAATTGTAAAGCCAATTTTTGAGATGATTCTAACAAATCAAAAAGAAAACATAAATCTTTCAAATCTCCGTGACACTTTGCTACCAAAGTTGATGAATGGAGAGATAGAGGTATAACATGAAACCGAATATTTTTGATTATGCAACGTCAGAACTTTCGCAAGATGCTTTTTTGGCATGGTTATTCAAATGGGCAGAAAAAGATAATGAACAATATGACAAGCAGCTTCATGATTGTGCAGAAAAATGTTTGCGTTTATTCTTAGGAAAGATAAAGCCGATCGAAATAACAAAAGTTAAAATATATAAACAATGGGATAACATTGATTTATGGATTGAAATCAATAATGAATTTCATTTAATTATTGAAGACAAAACAGGAACAGAGCCACATAACAATCAATTAATTTCATATAGGAAGAAAGCAAAAGAATGGTATATAAGTGAAAAAAAAGATTCTTTTGATACTCATTTTTCTTTTGTATATTACAAATCAGGAGATATTACTCCATATGAACGCGATATGGTTACAAAAGCAAATTATCAATTATTTGACAGGAAAGATTTATTATCAATTTTTGAGAAATACAAAATCAATAACCCCTTCTTTAATGACTACAAAGAAAAATTAAAAAACATTCAGACAGTTCAGAATACAATATTTACAAAACCTTTTGATGAAATCTTGAAAATGGAAATAGAAGACAAAAATGAATGTTTAAAAGGATTATATACTAATTTAACTCCAGAACTAGAAGACGCTTATTGGAAATATGTAAATAATCCTTCTCGTCCATTTTATGGAATGTGGTGGTATTGGTGTACTTGGACTTATGGAACATTTTATTTTCAGTTCAATGAGTTTGATTTACAGATTCGTTTGACTGATATAAAACGAACAAAAGATTTTACAATAGCTAGAAACAAAGCTTATGATAAACTCATGGCGGCAGTTGAAAACAATAAAAAATATAATGGAAAGATAACTAAACCAGACAGGTTTGGTGTTGGAAACAGCATGACAATCGCAGTGGTTGATCAATCATTATGGCTTTCATTAGATAAAAATGGATGTTTAGACAAAGACGGAGTTCTAAAAAAAATTCATAAACTTGAAAAATTTCTCTGGTGTGATGTTTTAGGAAATGAATAATTATGGATAAGAAAAGAAGAATAAGCGAGTATAAGATACGTAATCATCTTATCGCATATAGAGAAGCAAATCCTAAGTTTGAGGTTAATCCTAAGGATTCTAAATGGGTTCTCAAAAATAGGAAAGATAATTTAATTTCAGTTTCTTACTATGAAGAACTTGTTTCTTTTTATGACGATATTGATAAGCGAGGATTAATACATACCTGGTTTCAAAGCTTAAAATCATCACAAGCAATGGCAATTAATTTCTTTGGAGCCTTGTCTTGTGAACAAAAGATTTTCTTGAAAGTGTTATCTGAATATGATTGTCTAATTAATCAGAACGAAGATATGAAACCATGCTTTGAGTATCTTGAATCTGATGAAGTCTTGGGTGGAAATCCTGAACAATTTGATAAAACTAATTTTGATTTTGTTCTAAAAACAGATAGCATTCCTATTTTCTTTGAGTTTAAGTATACGGAAGAAGACTTTGGAGAAAAGAGCGAGAAAGAAATCATAAGCCATGATAAGAAAAAAAATCTTCCAAATAAAGATAATTATCAATACAAGTTTACTGCACTTTATAAGGGGCTGTTAGAGAATCTCGGAGTAAAGATAGAAACGTTTGGAGAATTCTATAATGATTATCAAATCTGGAGAAACATTACATATACAAAGTATGGTCATGTATTTTTTGCATTTCCCGAATATAGAGAAGATCTTACGGATGCAATAAATAACTGCTTAGATAAGATGTCAGATCCTTTTTATAAAAACAGAGTCCACATAATGTACACAGACAAAGTCGCAAAAGAACTTACGAACAATTCAAATATAAAATTATCAAAACACTTTTCAGAGTTTTGGCGAAAGTATTTTGGATTCTTAGATGAATAAGAAAAACGTATTACCTGAGATTAGGAAGAAGCATGGATAATAAAGAAATCTTTGATAACAATAAATGCAACAGCATCGCTTTCTTAAATCAAAAACGTATTCAGAAAATGGAAGAATATCATTTAGATGAATGGTGACATTTAAACAAATTCTATTAAATAAGAGGAATTAAACATGAAAAAATATATCAAAGACCATTTGTTTCAATTAATCTATTTGATTCCTGTAAGTTTTATAGCAATCGGTTCATTTGTTTTAAACATCTATTTAAATCAATTCGGAATTATCGATATTGCATTATTTGATTCAAGAACTATCTTTGTTGGTTTTATTACCGTTTTCCAACTTCTTTCTTTTTTAGTTGTACTGTGTACACTTATTGGAAAATTGGACTCTTTTCATGATGTAATAGTATTAATAATTTGTGTTTTTGGATTACCAATATTGTTTTCAATTCTCGTTTATATGTATTCGGGAAATCTTAATAATTTAGAAACTGTTATCGAAGACTGGAAATACAGATTATTAAAAGCAACTAGTGCATCAGGTATCATTACATTCTTATATTTTTTAGGAAATAGGAATGTAATTCAAAATTTTAAGACATCTGATAAAAGTAATAAGATTTCGATTTGCATAATGACTACCTTAGAAATAATTTTATTAACTACAGCATCCTTTATTTCTTGCAAAGATAATGTTTTCAAAGAATTTTACAAAGTCTATCTCTATTATGGCATCACAAGTATTCCTTTTATTGTTTCAGTATTAGGAGATGGTTTCCCTTTTGTAAATAGAAAAGCGAATCTTGTATTATTTAAATATGACGGAAAACCTATAAAAATTGATTATTGCTTTATTATTCTGTATCTTTTGGTACTTTTTATGATTACATTGAATAATTATTCAAAAAATATTTTCCCATATATTTCAAATAACATGGGTGGAGGGTATTATAAATATAATACAATAATTCTTGAAGATGATTCTATAATTTCTGGAAAAATAATCCATAGCAACTCTGAGTATATTTATTGTATTGAAGAAGAGGATAAATTATCTCAATATCCAATTGATAAGATTAAGGCATATACAATTACAAAAGTTAATGATATTACAGAAGAAGTAATTAGTGAGACAGAAATCGAAGTAGTTAAAAAAGAACAAATTCCGGAAATAATAAAGAGCAATGAGAATACAAATGATACTAATATTATAAAAGAGGCAATTAGTGAGAATGAAATTGAAGTAATTGAAAAGGAACAAGTCCCTGAAATAATAAAAGACGATGTTGAACAATAATACAGATAGTTTTTTCAGTTTTGTTATTAAAATTGATGAATGGCGAGATTAACATAGAAAAATGATACTTTTCTATGCTAGACTATAATTACACAGAAAAAAAAGTTGAGGTTTATATGAATGCTTTAATCTTAGGTTTTGATACAAAAGGATATAGTTCTATCCAATATAATAATGAGAAGAAAGAAATCCGGAAATATTTATATAAACTTGTTACGAGTTCTCCTATGTATACAATCACAAATCCTATTGATGAGTTAATCGATACAGGAGATGGATTTTATTTAGTTTTGAATGAATCTGATTATGGAAAAATATTCAAACTATTTGAATCCTTTATAGATGAAGCAAAAAACACAAGCAAATGGCAAATCCGAGCTGCTATTCATGTAGGATCTGTAGAGAATGATGATAGTTATGGCGGAAAACCAGGAAAAATTGGTAATGGTATAGATTATTGTAGTAGATACTTGGACAACGAATATTTAAAAGAATCACTAAATATAAACACTGAAGAAAAATTTGTTTTTGGGCTAAGTGATAAGATAGTTGATGCGGCAAAGAATGAAACTTGGTTTGATGAAAATAACTTTGAGAAGTATACATTCACTGTAAAAGCATATACGGGATGTTTTTATTTATACAAGAATAATCTAAAAAAAATACCTGTTCAAAATGTTGAAAATCTCGAATTAAAGAATGAACAAAAAATCAAGGAAGAGTTTTCTGAATTCTTGCTGCAAAGTGATTTTAAATATAAAAATAAACAGGATGAACATTCAAATCTTTCATCTTTTTTTGTATTCCCTGAATTAACGGTTATTTCAGATGACGAAGAAAATGAAACAAAAATGAAGTCTGATGACTTGTTAGATTCATTTATAGAAACTCCTTTTAACATTTCACTTTTTGGTGAAGAACAGTGTGGGAAAACTTCTTTATGCAAAGTTTATTTTGATAGATTGTTCCATAGTAAAAAGTTTTTACCAATATATATTCGTTTCAAGTCAAATGAAAAAGGATTTCTGTCAAATAAAATCACAGATAATTTAAAACATGAATATGAAACATTTAATGATGAACTTCCGAAAGTTTTGATATTAGACGATTTTCATCTACTTGAAAATTATATTCAAAAAAAGATGATTGCAGAAATTGAAAGTATGCATAATACATATGTAATTATAATAACTGATAAACTTTTCAGAGAATCTATAGAACATATAAATCTTATTAAGAATTACAAAACATATTCTATTAGGTTACTAGGACATCTAAAAAGAAATGAATTAATTGACAAATGGCTTGAATTTAATTCAATTCCCGTAAATAACTACCAGACAATTGATGAATTATCCGAACATATTACCCAAACATTAATGCATGGTGTTATTCCATATACACCTTTTTATATTTTAACCATACTAGCGGTCAAGGAAACATCTACTCCTCTGGATACAGAAATAACATCAAAAGGATATTGTTATCAAGCTCTTGTTAATTTAGGTATCTTACAAATGAATATCACTGATTCATCTATTATCAGTTCTATAACTAATTTCTTTGGTTTTGTTGCCTTTAACATGTATGAAACAAGAAAGACAGATTATGACGAAGAAGAACTTGAACAGATTTTTAATGATTTTGATACAAAGTTTAATTGTACTTATTTATTTGAAGATTTGATAAAAATGCTTTCAAATTCAACAATATTCTGTAAAAACTCTCTTAACTTATATTCGTTTAATGGAGTGTATTTCTATTACTATTTTGCCGCAAGATATATCGCCGCACGTTTGACCGATAAATATTTTTATGATTTGACAAAAAAAATGATAGAAGAATTATATGACAAAGAAAATGGTTACATTGTTATCTTTATCATTCATCATACAAGAAATATTGTTTTGTTTGATGAGATCCAGTTAAATGCAATGATTTCATATGAAAAAACTTCGGAAATTGTTGTCGATAAAACTGAAACAAAAGAAATTGATGAATCCTTAAAGGATATTAAACAATTAGTTGTAGAGGGATTAGATAACTCTAGACAAAATCGAATCAATCGGGCAAGGGAATCAGATCTAATACAAGAAAAAAGAGAAGATAATCTTTCCAAAGATATTACTAATGACGATATAAACCAAGAAGTATTGCAATTAAGGAAAACATTAAAAACAATTGAAGTTTTAGGTCAAATCTTAAAAAATCACAATGGTGAAATAGAAAAGACAAAACTGTTGGAATGCTATACAAACGGAATTAATTCATTAAGAAGAGTTTGCAAATACTTAATTACTCAGGTAACGGATTGCGAAGATGCTTTAGTTGAATTCATTATAGAAAAAATTGACGAAAATGAAAAAGACAAACAACTAACGAAAAATGAAAAAGAAAACCTTGCACATAGAATTGTAAGTGGAATCAATTTATCTATAATTGTTGATACAATAAGATTAGCAGGAGTTTTATTAGGATCCAAAGATTTAATCAAAATCATAAAAGAGATGTCTGATGAAGACCAAAGTCCTATTACTTTTTGTATATATCTTTACTGTTCTTTATGGTATAACAAGAAACCACCTATAAATGAACTTAAAGAGAAATTTAATGATTTTCCATTAACTATACAAACCATTATTCGATTGATAATTAAAAACTTTTTTGATATTCACAAAATTGATTTTCACGATAAACAAAAAATCGCAAATATTGTAGGAATCAAAGTTAATAAACTTAAAATTGATTATTCAAAATAATTTTATAGTTAATTAAATGAGTCGATTTTGCACAAATCGTGCAAAATCGACTCAAAAACATTATAAAATCAGTAAATTTCTTTTATGTTTTGACATTTTTTCAAGCCAATCTGTACTTTTTTCATTTCAGTTATTAAACATCTTCCTGACGACCCCGTTTCCAATTAAATTATTGAAAACTGTATATTTCTTGTTTTCAAAACGAAGGCGGCCAGCTGGAATTGAAGGGCTGATATGTTGCCCTTCTGCAAAATTTCTTATTGCCAGTGGGGTGGAAGAAATTGTCAAACCGGAAGTTTTCCAAATTTTCATAGGTATTAGCATTTCTTTAGCGTATGTGTCAGCTTCTTTTTCTATTTTCTTACTCATCTCGTTCGTTATGTCATCAAAGTAAGCGGTATTATTTTCTGACAGATGCTTTTTCACATGTGCAAGTTCATGGAAAAGAGTAAACCAGAAAGAATCGAGGCGGTCATAACGTAAGGTTAAGGCAATCAACGGGCTTCCGTCCGGCATAAGCATAGAAGAACCATCAAGGTGCGATTTTTCAAGATGTTCTTCGATAATAAAATGAATTCCCACTTTATTTAATAACTCTTTAGCAAGCTTTGGACCTTCATCAAAAACGCTGAGCATTACTAAATGTGAAAAGAATTGTTCTGAAAGCACATCTTTATCCCACTTTGAAAGTTTTTCTGTAGCGGCAAGATTCATAACTCTTATTCGCCAGGCCATGAGAATATCATCCAGATTTTCAGATTCTTTATTGTCTGACTTTCTGTTGTAACAAAGAGCAACATCCTGAATATTGAAGTTTCCAATAAACTTAATTATCAACTCTTCTTTTAATTCTTTTGCTTGTGCCAGAGTTCCGTCAAAGAAAGCATTAAACCAGCCGCGTTTGTACATTTCTGTAAAAGGAAAGTTTATTCCATGCTCCATGATTGAAGAATCTGGTAATTCTTTTCCTGCTTCCTGAATCAGAACTTCTGCTGGAATTCCCAAGCCTTCGTGAAGTTTACGAATCATATTAAGGCTAAGCGCTCTTTTTCCGGACAAAACTTCAGAAACCTTTGATTTGCTTCCAATATATGGAATTAAATCTTTGTTTTTGAGCCCCTGCTGTTCCATGCGGAATTTAATGGCTGCAACAGGGCTTGGAAGATCCATAGGGTATTTTTCTTCTTCGTAAATTTCTACAAGTTTTACAAGCAGTTCCAGTTCGTCAAATTCTGATGTTCCTGGTTTTGAGTCAAAGATTTCATCAATGCGTTTGAGGATATTTTCATACTCTTCTTCTGTCTTTATAAGTTTAATCTCAGCCATTAAATTTCCTCCGCGTTTATATTGTTATACTCTTTATGAGTTCCAACAAATCGAATATAAATGGTTTTGACTTTGTAATTGATTTTTACAACCAGCCTGTATTTATTTCCACATATATTAAATACAGCTCGACTACTCTTTAAGATACTGGCAGAACGATATTTTTCTTTTATGTCCGCAGGTCCATCCCATGAAGCAGCTAATGCTTCATGATACCATGCAGAGAGAGCTTCTTTTGAATCTGGTTCTTTTTGCCAGTATTCTTTTAATGTTTTTAGAGCAATTATACGCATTAAAAAAGAAGTTCCCTTTTATCAGTTTGTTTACAAAGTTCCCAAATTAGAGAACACTATAAATATACAATTGGCTTGTTTAATTGTCAATAATAATATTTGTAAATGCAATTTTTTATAAATCATGATAAAATAGATATAACTGCATACGAGGAGTCGTTTATGTCCGCCGATTACAACGAAGAAGCCTATGAAAATGCCTTAATTGAACTGTTCCGTGATAACATGGGATGGCAGCATGTTTATGGGCCGGATGTTGAACGCGACTGGCATTCTCCGCTTTATGATTCTGTTCTTGAAGATTCTATCAGGCGTCTTAATCCAAAGGCTGCGCCGGCTGCAATTGAAGAAGCCCTTCTTAAACTCCGTCATTTTGAAAATGCTGAACTTAAGAAGAAAAATGCCCTTTTTATGGACTATCTGCAAAACGGTATTGAAGTAAGTTATCATCAAAATGGCGAAACTAAATCTGACATCATCTATATAGCCGATTTTGAAAATGCCGGCAAGTCTGGCGACAAAAACTCTTACATAGTTGCAAATCAGTGGACATTTATAGAAAACTCAAACAAACGCCCGGATATTCTTCTTTTCCTAAACGGACTTCCTGTCTGTCTTTTTGAATTAAAATCTCCGAGCCGTGAACAGACTGACGCTAGCGAAGCCTATACACAGATCCGTAACTCCATTCAGGAAATTCCTTCCATGTTTATTTACAACTGTATCTGCGTAATGAGCGACCAGCTAACAAGCAAGGCGGGAACCATCACAAGTGGCGAAGACCGCTTTATGGAATGGAAGACAAAAGACGGCAACCTGGAATCCAAGGCCTTTGCAGATTTTACAACTTTCTTTGAAGGCATTTTTCAGAAAGCCCGCCTGCTGGATATCATCAAAAACTTTATCTGTTTTAATAATGACGGAATTAATTCCTATAAGATTCTTGCGGG
>JAEEGL014225332.1_pt1 | contig 10947 bp, 11 predicted proteins | sample 9134231 | NCBI WGS metagenome assembly JAEEGL01 (sample SAMN16246548, study PRJNA631951) | gut metagenome | biome: gut microbiome; feature: rumen; material: fiber-attached | host: Bos | place: Iran: Karaj | collected 2018-10 | reverse complement strand
TTTGGATCCGCGCTATAAAGATGACGATGCGCAAAAAGAGATAGATGTGCTTGACGGCGAGGCACCAAATCCGCGGCTGGGGCGAATATTAAGCGACGACATGCAAAAGAATCCCGATGATTATTACATTTGGCGCACGAAAAAAGATGACAGAGTGCGCGGTAAACACGCCGAGCGCGAAGGTAAGATATTTAACTGGCATGTTCCACCAGAAGGCGGACACCCCGGTGAGGATTATAATTGTCGGTGCTGGGCGGAGCCGTATGTGCCACAAAAGAGCGAGCATAAGCGGTTACAAATAGACTTATCCGGCCTTCATCCGCTAGATGAACTGAAATCAAGCAAAATTGACACTAAAGGTTCTACCTTATATGCCGCAAACGACAAAGCAAATATGGCAACAGATGCGATTTTATATCATAAGCGTAAAAAAGACAAATATCTTGTTGGTTCTTTGAGCCAAGAATTTGAATCCAATGGTGATCCGGCTGCTATAGGTTTTGATAATGCAGGTGGACATAGTTATGGTTTATATCAGATTGCAACTCGTTCAGGAACGATGAAAGAATATTTGGAATATCTATCAAACCATCCTAATCCTGCATACAAGAATTTTGCCGAAGCGCTAGATAATGCTGGAGGAAATTATGGAGCCCTAAATAGAACTTCTGATTTTGAAAACGCATGGAAAAAACTAGCTCAAGATCCGGAATTTTCATCATCACAGAGCGAATTTATTGGTAAGAACAGATATAATAAAATAGTTGATAGAATCCAAGATATTCAAGGGTTAGATTTGCAAAAAAGACATCCTGTCGTAAAAGATGTCATTAGGTCGATGGCGGTGCAACATGGTCAAGCACAAAGTCCAATCCACAATGCTCTTGGTACAAATTCAAATATAAGTTCTTGGAGTGACGAAGAAATTATTAATGCACTGTACGATGCAAGAACGGATTATATGGCGAGTATTCAATACACCGATCCAAGTGATCTCAAAAAACAGCAAAATATCATTCATAAAAGATATCCTAAAGAACGCAAAAGAGCTTTAGAAGCGTTAAAAATAAAATACTAACACAGAATAACGGGAAAGACATATTAATCTTTCTCGTTACATTTTTTGTTGCATTCTATAGTTTATTACTGTTTCTAATATTTTAGTTAAAAAGTTATATAATTGCGAATATGTTTGCATTTGCTCAAATGTTCCAGGAAGGTTATCTACGCCATTTGATTTTTCATTCAAAAGAAGCATCATCTTAAGATACAGAGAAGAGTTTTGAGTTAAATAATCACAAAAATACTGATAGTTTTCCTCATTAAAAACATCTTTTGCTAATCTTTTAATATGCTTTTCTAGACAAATAGCCCCTTCTGCATATTTTTGCTTTAATACTAAATCTGGAACATATTCGTCAGAGATTTTAGGACCGCAGATATCCAAAATCTCATCAATATTTAATTTATGATTTACTACAATATCATCATCAGCTCGGGTGTTTGCACCCAGCGTCAGACATAATCCCAAAATCAAAACAAATTTTTTCATTTTGCACCTCGGAAAAAATTATATCTCACAGATGTTAAGATATATTAAAGGAGGGGCGAATTTCAGCGCAAAAATAAAAAATGAAAAAATAGTTGACAAACTTTGTCTAATTGTCTATAATGAACTTAATTTAGTAATAATTAATATTAAGGTTTATGGTTACATTTTTTTCGCGCTATTCAAAAGATGGTATGACCGTTGCAACTCTGCAAGCCGATGGTCAGAACATGGAGTATGTCATTAACGACATCAAGGCCAACACTTCTGTCAAGCATTCTCTGTCTCAAAAATTGTCAGACAAGTTGCACGATGAAGTTCTTCGCATTGCCGAGCTGGTCTGGTTCACAAAAGATGAATATGTTATCAAGTTCGGCTTCAGGCCTGTTTCCGATGAGCTATGGGCACTTCTGAAAGCATGTTGGCAGGAGATGACCAACAAGGAGAACAAAGAATATCGTTGGCTTCCTTCTTGCTGAACATTCCCTAACAAAACAAAAATCCCCGCTATTCGCTTGAATAACGGGGATTTTATTATCTATAAAGATTATTTTACAGAATCTTTCAAGACTTTACCAGCCTTAAATCTCGGAGCTTTAGAAGCAGCGATTTTGATTTCTTTGCCGGTAGCCGGATTGCGGCCTTTACGAGCAGCACGTTTAACAACGTCAAAAGAACCGAAACCGGTAATTTGAATAGCTTCGCCTTTTTTCAAAGCTTTGGTAATAACAGCAATAGCCGCGTTAACAACTTGGCCGGCAGCCGCTTTAGATGCTTTAGATTCTTTAGCTACAGCTTCAATAAATTCAGTCTTATTCATGGGATTCCCTTTCTTTATAAGTTAGACTAAGGTTTTATAACCTTTCGTTGTCATTTTTTTCCGAATTTAAGATAGAGTCAAACAAAAAAGCAATGTTGTGCAAAAAAAAATGCATTTTAGCGCCGTTTTATGCCGTTTATGGCTTAATCGGACAACGTTTTTTACGATCTTCGCGCTTTTTCAGCACTTCCAAATCACGTTCAGTGGCAATTTTATTGAGAATCGTCTTAATTACGCAATCAATATCTTTACCTTCGCGATAATCGGCCGGCAAGGCAAAAGTAACCCGATTATCCGAGAGCAGCTTGATGGCTTTGTTTTTGGCGCTGGAATGCGGTTTATAAACCGCGATGGCGGTGCCGTTATGATTTTTCACCATTTTCATTGACGGAATATCGGTCATACCGTCACCAAAGTAGATAATGCGTGTATAAGGAATGCGGCGCTTGTCGTCAGGAACATATTCGTTAACAGCCTTATCGTCATATTTGCCCAATCCTTTATTGATTTTTGATAAATATTGCACTTTGGCCGAATAATTGACCACGCGTGCCGGCCATATCGGGGTGCCGTTTTCACCAAAAGCAAACGAACAGCCGTAAACGTCTTTGAAAAATTTGCGTATGGCACAACCTTCAATAATTTCTTCATAGCCGGAAGAAATAATGTAATGTTCAATATCTAAATCCAGATAGCGTCCGTATTTGTTGATGCGGGCAAACCAATCCTCCACACCTTTAAAAAAGATAATGAACTCGCCGCAACTGGCCAAGTTTTCACGCGTTAAACGAATCCCTTTTTTTTCAGCCAACTGTTTGAAATAATACATGCTGCCGGTTACCTGATCCACACCGTTTTGCGCCGACCAAGAATTTGCCGCTTTCCAAAAATCCGCCGGTTTCATTCCCAGTTCCGGAATCAAAAAATAATCCTGCATATATGTGGTGCTCAGTGTTTCGTCAAAATCGTAAACCAGCGCAACTTTTGTTCGTTTCATATTATTCCCTCTTGCATTTTATATTCAGATAATATACAACAAAGTCATTAATAATTGGTCAATGTTTTTATAAAAAGGAAAAAAATTATGGTCGCAACATCAATGGATCAGCTGGTGGCTTTATGCAAACGCAGAGGCTTTATCTTTCAAAATGCCGATATCTATGGCGGTATGCAAGGGGTTTATGATTACGGCCCGCTCGGCGTTGAGCTCAAAAATAACCTTAAAGCGGCGTGGTGGCGCGCTATGGTTTATGAACGTGATGATGTTGAAGGCTTGGACGCGGCCATTTTGACCAACCGTCGTGTGCTTAAATATTCCGGCCATGAAGATACGTTTTCAGATCCGATGGTTGATTGCAAAAAGTGCAAAGGGCGTTTCAGAGCCGACCAAATCGGCGGCAAATGCCCAAACTGCGGCTCAACCGATTTAACTGAGCCGCGGCCGTTTAACCTGATGTTCAAAACCCAAGTGGGGCCGGTTGAGAGCGATGAAAATATCGCTTATTTGCGTCCGGAAACCGCTCAGGCGATTTTTACACAGTTTAAAAACGTGGTAGATTCTACCTCACGCAAATTGCCGTTCGGTATTGCGCAAATCGGTAAATCTTTCCGTAACGAAATTACACCGCGCAACTTTATTTTCCGCGTGCGTGAATTTGAGCAGGCCGAGCTTGAATTTTTTGTAATGCCGGGGACAGATATACAATGGCATGAAAAATGGAAAGAAGCGCGTGTGGCGTGGTGGCAGGAGCAAGGGCTGAAGTTGGAACATATCCATATTTATAAAACGCCGGATGACGATTTGGCACACTATGCCAAGGCCTGCTATGATATTGAATATCAATTTCCGCACGGCATGGAAGAGCTGGAAGGCATTGCCAATCGCCGCGATTACGATTTGGGTAATCACACCAAAAACCAAGAAGAATTCAGCTTGGAAGCGCATTGTCATGAAAATAAAGAATCTACGGCGAAATTATGCATTCAAGATGACAACGGCAAATGGGTAATTCCGTTTGTGGTAGAACCGTCTATGGGTATTGACCGCGGTGTGTTGGCGGTTTTAACCGAAGCTTATGAGGAAGAAGATTTGGGTAACGGCACTTCGCGCACGGTTTTGAAGCTCAAAAAACATTTGGCGCCGATTAAGGTGGCGATTATTCCGCTGAAAAAGAATAACGAGCAAATTATGGCCAAATGTCATGAACTGAAAGCCAAATTGATGAAGCTCGGTATCGGTCGTGTGGCGCTGGAAAACACCGGCAATATCGGCAAGGCTTATCGCCGTCATGACGAAGTCGGCACCCCGCTTTGCTTAACGGTAGACTTTGAAACGATTGAACAACAGCCGGAAAGCGTAACGTTGCGTGACCGCGATACAATGGAGCAAATTCGCGTCAATACGGCCGATTTGGCAGATTATTTGCGCAACTATTTCTTATAATCAGGTGGGGCGCAGATGAGTTATCGGGCGCAAAATCTGCCGGCGGAAAAGCATTGTTTCTTCGGTGCCGAAGGTGGAATTTCGGCGGGCATTTATGCGTCACTGAATACCAATTTAAGCAGCCGTGACAGTCGCAATAATATTCTGTGCAATTTTGAGCGAATCGCCGCGCATTTTGGCATGCAACAGCACGATATGGCGACCGTGCGGCAAAGTGTGTCAGATATTGCCGTTTGGGTTGAAGCACCAACGTGGTTTGAAACGGCGGCAGACGCTATGGCAACGAATAATCCCGATATTTTACTCGGTATCAAAACGGCCGATTGTGCGCCGGTGCTGTTGGCCGATTATCAAAACGGTGTGATTGGGGCGGCGCATGCCGGTTGGCGCGGTGCGTATAAGGGTGTGATTGAAAATGCGGTGGCGCTGATGGTGGCGCACGGTGCTAAAGTACAAAACATTGCCGCGGCCATCGGTCCGTGTATGCAGCAAAAATCATTTGCCGTAAAAGCCGATATGCGCGATGTTTTACTGGCGCAAAATACCGATTATGCGCGCTTTTTTATCACACAAGACGACCAAACTTTTTATTTTGACCTCAGTGGTTTTGCGGCGGCAAAATTGCGCGGTTTGGGCATTCAAAACATAGATATTTCGCCGATAGATACTTATTCGGACAGTGGCTATTTCAGCTTTCGGCGCAATACTCATCTGGGCTTAATCAAAGCGCCAAAAGATTATCCGACACAATTTTCATGTATAAGGCTGTAAAATGAGCAAGATTATTCAACATCCGTTACCGTTTTGGGAAGAGCGCGAAGACGCGCCGATAGAAATGTTGGTATTGCATTGCAGTGCGCACGCGCCAGATGAGATGATTGGTGTTTTGACTGAGCGCAAGCTTAGCGCGCACTATATTATCGGTGAAGACGGGCAAATTTTGCAACTGGTGCCGGAAGAAAAACGCGCTTGGCACGCCGGCGAAAGTTTTTGGCGCGGCAAAAAAATGCTCAACCGCTATTCCATCGGCATTGAACTGAGCTCAATGTCAATGGGGCAGGCGGCTTATCCGGCAGCGCAAATAAAAGCTTTGAGCAATTTGTGCCGGCAAATTATGGCGCGCTATGGTATAAGGCCGCAAAATGTGGTGGCGCATTCCGATGTGGCACCAACGCGTAAACCCGATCCGGGCATGGCTTTCCCGTGGCAAAAATTGGCCGAAAAAGGAATCGGTTTGTGGTATGATTTGACCGATGCCGCTAAGGTGGCAGAAGACGATGTAGCGGTGCTTTTGGCGCAAATCGGTTATGATGTGAGCGATTTGGCGGCGGCATCTTATGCTTTTTGTCGGCATTTTGCCCCGCAATATGTGCAAAAAATTGGCGATATTGATACTTTGATTGAAAATGTTTATCCGGCAGATTTTGCTTTTCCGGCCGAGTGTTTGCCGATTTTGCAAGCCTGCGCATGGAAATATAATCACATAAAATAAAAATACTTGACAAAAAATATCGTAGGCGTTATATTAACAGTAACGTTTTAATTTTTTATATATGGATTTTATCAAGAAGCTTTTTAAAAAGGCCAAAAAGGTTGAGCACGCTCTTGTGCAAGTAGTAACTTCTGACAACGTTGAGCATTACAGGTGGTGTAAAATGGACGACCTGTCTGTTGCTCCACTAAGCGCTGTCATGGCATGGAAAGATGATGAACTTCCTTTCGGAAAGTTTGCCCAGATTGACCGTTGCGCCGCTGATGACCCTGAGAATCGTTACGAGATGAACAAGCGTGAGCTGGCGGTGGAAAATGGAGACGGCGAGCTCTATTGTGCGCATGGTTTTAATTTTCAACCGCACTATCTATGGAGCACAGTCCCGCTGAATGTTCTCTGCAAAGAGTTTAGGCACGTGTTCCGCTCTGACCATGCCGAGCTTAAAGATGTTGTAACCATCAGAATGGTCAATGTCGGGGACACTTTCTGCTATCGCGGCAGCTTCTATCAACTGACGCGCCGTGAAAAAGACAACGTTCTGGAAGTCAAACCTTTGCGCTTGACCTAAATTCAATGCCGCCCCAAAATGAGGCGGCATTAGCTTTTTTATAAATTGATGTTGTTGCAAACTTATTTTTCAACCGTCACTTCGCCAAGAGAGAAATACGCAAACGGCACTTCTGACGGAACGGTTAATTTCATGCGTGTCATCGGCTCAATGTCGCTAGCCTCAACACCGCCTTCATAAATGACTTCTCCGGCTTCGTTATGAAAATTCACCGGAATAATCATTTTAGCCACTTTGCTGTTAGATGTGTTTTCCAACAGGCCGCAAGCCGCTTGGTCACATTTACGCATGTCATGAATTTTTAAACCGTCTTGATTATAGGTATTGACCTCATTTTTTGCCATTGTCGTTACGGCTGGTTTTTCAACCGTATCACTGCCGCATGACGGACTTAAAATATATAGTCCCAAAACCGCTACAATTACGACCAATGTCATCGGAATTTGCTTGCCTTTGACAGTAACGTATTTGCCTTTTAAATGGTTGACATAGGTCACGCGCCCTAAGTTGATCACTTCTTTGGTCATATCTTTGTATTGCTTATCTTTGGCGAGCGCAATGATACGCTTTGTGCTTTCCATAACAGTGGTAGCGGTCGGCAAAATTTCATTTATATCACTCATTTTTTTTAATCCTTACTATTAAAGCGTTTGTTTAAATATACTGCAAAATAATTGATAATTTGTAAACAAATAAAATTATTTATGCAGAACACAAAAGCACTAGTCAAACAACGGCACACCGCGTGCTAAGCGAATACGTTGCGATTCAATGGTTGTGGCCAAATTCAGTTTGCCGCTTTTGACAATGCCGCGCACTTGGTCGCCCTTACTGGCGTCAGGATTGGCAAACACATATTCCAAAACCGCGCGTTTCGGCACTCCGACCAACTTTTGGTGTAACACCGCCAAAATACCGTTACCCACTAAGTCATAAGCCATTTCTTCGGAGATACCGGTGGCGGCGGCGTATTTTACAATGGATTGAATGGCATCGGTTACCGTGCTGGCGTGAATGGTGGAAAGCACCAAGTGGCCGGAAATGGCGGCACGCAGAGCCTCAGAGGCAATTTCAGGGTCACGAATCTCGCCCAAATACACATAACGCGGCTTTGAGCGCAACATTGACTTTAAGCCGGCTTCCCATGAGCCGCCCGGAGGTGTCATCTGTTTGCAAATGCCAAGTTCGCCGTTAATGGTGTGATAAGTGCCGTCAAGCGGCATTTCAACCGGATCTTCCAGTGTGAAAGCATAACCGCCGTCGCGAATTAAAAACTCGCGCAACAGTGCCGAAAGGGTGGTGGTTTTACCCGAACCGGTGGTGCCGGCCAACAAAATCAGCCCCGGTGCACCGCTTAACCCTTTCAAATAATTGAGCAGTTTTTCATCAATGCCGAGCTTGTTGATATCCGGCACCGAATGCGGCATCTTACGGGCGCAGAATTGTTGCCCGTCTAATGTGACCGTGCGCTCAATACGATAGTTTAAGCCTTTGAATTTTACCAAATAACTCGGATTTTCGCCGTCATACGTATCTTTCAGTAATTGATAAAATTCGTCGTAATCGTCCGGCTTTACCGGAATAAGCCCGCTTGGCGTTTTGCGCCCCCAAATATAGGCTGTGCCATCCGGAATGATGTAAATATCGGAAAATTCGGTTTCGTTAACTGTAGCCATTACTGCCCCTTTCATAAAAATGTTTTATCTCAGTCAGATTATATAGTCTTTATTAAATTAATGTTAAGCGTGGCGTGAAAAGTTATCCACAAGCAAAAGGCCGTAAAATAAGGATTTATCCCCCGAAAAACACATTAGTATCCTTTGGGAAACCATAAAAATTTTTTTGTTGCGGTTGCGACCGGAGCGCTTAGATGGTAGCTTGTTTTCAGGACTAATTTTGGAGAACTAAAAATGAAAAAACTGACATTCACGGCTTTGGCATTGATTATGGGGGCTTCTCAAGCTCATGCCGCCGGTTATCAATTAAATGAATTTTCAGCTACAGGTTTAGGCCGTTCGTTTGCCGGTTCGGGTATTATGGGTGATGACTTCTCAGCCATAGGTTACAATCCGGCCGGTATGACTGCCAATAAAAATACCGGTATTCAGCTCGGTTTGGCAATGACGGAAATTGCTTCTAAGGCCAAAAGCGAATACGGCACTGATAAAATGGATTATTTTGTGCCGCTGCCAAGCTTTATGAGCCAATGGAATATCAATAATAAATGGTTTATGGGCTTTGGTGTTTATGTGCCGTATGGCTTGTCTACCGAATATAAGCATGACAGCAATGTGGCAACCAAATCGCCGGGCGGTGCACGCAAATCTTATTTGGAAGTTATTGACACCAACTTATCAACGGCTTATCGTTTTGATAACGGTTTGTCGCTCGGTGCCAGCGCTATCTTGCGTCATATTTCCGGTGAGCTGACTTCTAATTTGAACGCTGCGGAACGTGTGCAGCCGGGGGCAAAATTATACAGCGACTTTAAAGTGAAAGGTTGGACCTCGGCGTTCCAACTCGGCGGCATGTATGAATTTGATGAAAATACGCGCGTCGGTTTGTCTTATCGCTTTAAGAGCACGCAAAGAACCAAAGGCAAACACTATATTTCATCGGCTTCAGATAACCCTATGATTGTAGCCGGTTTGGAGGCAATGGGAATGCTGGGTAAATTCCGTTCTGCCTCGGATCCGGAATTGCCGGCCAGCTGGATATTGTCGTTCTATCATAAATGGAATGACAAATGGGCAACCGAAGGCACCGTGAAGTATGTTCAGTGGCATCGTTTTTATGTGTTTCCGGGCGAAACAACTTGGCCGGGGGTGGCTGCGATGGGCAAGCAAAATCTGGATGTTGAATATCGCTGGAAAGATGCGTGGACAATTGCTCTCGGTCAAGAATATTATATGAACGATAATTGGACATTGCGTGCCGGTGCGGCTTGGGATCAATCGCCGTCAAGAAACAGCAGCTTCCGCAGCAATCGTATTCCAGATAGTGACCGCATTTGGACATCACTCGGTGCAAGCTATAAAACCGGTCATCACCAATTTGATTTTGGCTATGCGCACTTGTTCATGATGCATGCCAGCACGCGCAATCAGCCGGCTGATTTGGATGTAAAGTATCACAATCATAGTAATATGTTTGCCCTTCAATACCAATACAACTTCTAAACCTCGTCTAATGGCTTACTACTTGAAAGTTTTCTCGCTTATGTAGCATTGTCTACACCGCGTGAGAAAACTTTCTTCGTATTAAGCTCATTATCTGAGGTTTTAACCTTGAACGAACAGGCATAATTACTTGTAAATTTCTCACTTATGTAGCTTTATCTACACGTCGCCAACAGACTTCCGTCGCATCTGACACATTATCCGAGGTTTCATTTTATAATGTCATACTTTGTCATTGTGAGGAGTGCGAAGCACGACGTGACAATCTTCGGACGCAAGTCCGATAATTAGCGCATTTACCGCACTAAAGTGCGGAGAAGACTTCGTCGCTACGCTCTTCTGCATGACAAAGAGGTTTGTTATACCACTTTTTTATTATAAGAATTTGTAGATGCCTAATCCGCGCAAAGCGCGGAGGCATGACTTGTTTATATAATACCGCACTTTGTGCGGGGAGGCTTTCGTCGCTAGGCTCCTCTGCATGACAGGAAAAAGGATGAACGAGCGATGACATTAAAATACTATTCCATCCAATGTAGACCCTTCGGGGAACATACGGCAAAAATTACTATCGCAGATTTTTGCGCCTGCTTCGCAGTCACGCAAGCTATGCTTGTTTGTCATATGTAGACCCTTCGGGGAACATACGGCAAAAATCACTATCGCAGATTTTCCGCCTGCTTCGCAGTCGTGCAAGCTATGCTTGTTTGTCATATGTAGACCCTTCGGGGAACATACGGCAAAAATCACTATCGCAGATTTTTGCGCCTGCTTCGCAGTCGTGCAAGCTATGCTTGTTTGTCATATGTAGACCCTTCGGGGAACATACGGCAAAAATCACTATCGCAGATTTTTGCGCCTGCTTCGCAGTCGTGCAAGCTATGCTTGTTTGTCAT
>JAEEGL013783942.1_pt1 | contig 10947 bp, 5 predicted proteins | sample 9134231 | NCBI WGS metagenome assembly JAEEGL01 (sample SAMN16246548, study PRJNA631951) | gut metagenome | biome: gut microbiome; feature: rumen; material: fiber-attached | host: Bos | place: Iran: Karaj | collected 2018-10 | reverse complement strand
CCTCAGCCACAACAAGACGCTGGCCGCACAGCTCTATGAGGAGATGAAGGGTTTCTTCCCTGAGAACGCCGTCGAATACTACGTCAGCTACTACGACTACTATCAGCCCGAGGCCTACCTGCCCAGCAGCGACACCTACATAGAGAAAGACCTGGCCATCAACGACGAGATTGACCGTCTGCGCCTCAGCGCCGTCAGCGCCCTCCTCGCAGGCCGCTCCGACGTCGTCGTCGTCTCATCCGTCTCGTGCATCTACGGCATGGGCAGTCCCAATGCCCTCTCTGACAATGTCATCACCCTCCAGTGCGGACAGCGCCTGGGGCGCGACGCCCTGCTCCGACAACTCGTGCAGTCGCTATATACCCGCAACGACCTGACGCTGGAGCGGGGCAACTTCCGCGTCAAGGGCGACACCGTCGACATCTACATGGCCTACAGCGAGAAGCTGCTGCGCGTCACCTTCTGGGACGAGCAGGTGGACGACATCGAGGAACTGGACCCGCTCACCCTCGACCGTCTGGGCCGCTATGCCGACTACAGGCTCTACCCCGCCAACCTCTTCATGACCACACAAGAGCAGACCAACCGGGCCATCCACGACATCCAGGACGACCTGGTCAGGCAGGTGGCGTTCTTCGAGGAGCTGGGCGACACTCTCAGGGCACAGCGCATCAAGGAACGCGTGGAGTACGACATGGAGATGATCAAGGAGCTGGGCCACTGCTCGGGCATAGAGAACTATTCGCGCTACTTCGACGGACGACGTCCCGGCGAACGCCCCTACTGTCTGCTCGACTACTTCCCCCGCGACTTCCTCCTCATCATCGACGAGAGTCATGTCAGCGTGCCACAGATAGGCGCCATGTACGGCGGTGACCGCTCGCGCAAGCAGAACCTCGTGGAGTATGGCTTCCGCCTGCCCGCCGCCTTCGACAACCGCCCCCTCACCTTCCAGGAGTTCCAGCAGATGACCCACCAGACCATCTACGTCTCTGCCACTCCCGCCGATTACGAACTGAACGAGGCCGAGGGCGTGGTAGTGGAACAACTCATACGTCCCACGGGCCTCCTTGATCCGGAGATAGAGGTGCGGCCCACCGAGCATGAGATTGACGACCTGATGGAGGAGATACGCCTGCGCGCCGACCGTCACGAGCGCACGCTCGTCACCACCCTGACCAAACGCATGGCTGAGGAGCTGACCGAATACCTGCTGAGCCACGGCGTGCCCACGGCCTACATACACAGCGACGTGGCCACACTCGACCGCGTGAAGATACTCAGCGACCTGCGCCAAGGCAAGTACGACGTCCTGGTGGGCGTCAACCTGCTGCGCGAGGGCCTTGACCTGCCCGAGGTGTCGCTCGTGGCCATCCTCGACGCCGACAAGGAGGGGTTCCTCCGCTCACGCCGCTCGCTGGTGCAGACCGCCGGACGTGCCGCACGCAATGTCAACGGACGCGTCATCATGTATGCCGACACCATCACACAGTCCATGCAGCTCACCATCGACGAGACCAACCGGCGACGCGACAAGCAGCTGCGCTACAATGCCGAGCACCACATCACGCCCACGCAGATTGTCAAGGACATCAGCAGCACGCTGAAGCCCGACGACCGTCCCGACGTGCGTGAACTGAAACTCATGGCCCAGTCTGACGCCACTGCACACATAGCCGCTGACCCCGTGGTGGAACAACTGACACGACAGCAGGTGGAGAAACTCATCGAAGAGACCACCCGACGCATGAAGGAGGCCGCCAAGAACCTCGACTTCCTGCAGGCCGCACAATACCGCGACGAAATCATCAGGCTCAAGAAGGAGATAGAACTGAAATAAAGCACGTCAGTCCCCTCCCTACTAAGGAAAACAAAAATAGCAGTGCACTTTGTGCACTATCTTTTCCTTATATATTATTGAGTCCAATCTAAAAAGGAATCACATGGTGGAAATAGAATGCGCAGCCACTCCCCGGGGAGTGGCTGCGCCGACGTTCTCTGCAAAAGACGAAACGGGGGACATCACCGCCGTCACTTGCCGTATTTCTCTATGAGGCCGTCGGCCTGAGGATCGCCCAGTTCGCGGGCACGCTGCAGGCTCTTCACACCCTCAGCCTTGTCGCCCTTCAGACACAGGGCAAGGCCGAGGAAGAGATGGCCGTCGCTGTAGCCTGGCACAAGGGCGATGCACTGGCGGGCGGTAGCGATGGCATCGTCGTAGAGCCCCACACGCACCTCCAGCGATGCCTTCTCAGCATAGTACAGTTCTTGTTGGGGGTTCATGTCGATGGCCTTGGCAATGTCGTTAAGGGCCAGTTGGAACATGCGCCCCCCCTGCTCAGCCTGGAAGCGGAGGTAATAGAACTGGTCGTTGACCTGCATGGCCATCAACTTCTCATAGTCGTTGAGGTCGGCGACGGCCTCGCGGTACTTGCCGTTCTCCAGGCGTGCCTGTGCCCTGGTGAGGATGTAGGGTGCTGCCTCCTTGAGGTAAGGCTGCGAGAAGAGACTGACGGCCGAGTCGAGGAGTGCCAGGTGCGCCACGCTGTCGCCCTGCATGAGACGGCATGTGGCAGCCTCAACGAAGAGCTCGGGTGACCGCAGGTCGCTGTCGTAGAGCTGGTCGTAGATGGCGCTGGCCTCGCTGAACCGCTTCTGTGCATAGAGGATGTAAGCCTGCTGCTGCCGATAGAGGGGCAGGGGCTGTGCGGTGTAGGCTGCCTTTGCTTCGTCCATGGCCTTGTCGAGTGTCCACGGTTCGTAGACGCCATCAGCATGGAGCATGAGCACCTGATAGATGAGACGCGAGTAGTTGTAGTGGGCCTCGTCGTTCTTCTGCCCCAGCCCGACGGCCCGCTGCATGTCAGCGTCGGCGTCGGCATAGCGGGCATGGTCGGCGGCCATACGAGCCCGCGTGACATAGCCCTCCGGCTCGTCAGGGAACTTGAGGATGAAGTCGTTGACCAGCTCAACGCAGGCGGTAGAGTCGAGCGTGGAGGGTGCCACAAAGAGGGTCAGCAGCGCCTGGCGCACATCGTCGGGCAGGGCCTTCTTAATGCCAATGGCACGCAGGGCAGGCTCGTTGATGCTCAGCCCGCTGATTTTCAGGCTGTCGGCATAGACGGCGCTGACGGCATAGCTGAGGCTGTCGCCTTGAGCGGCCGGCTGCTGCATCAGTCCGAGGAGCTCGCCCTGGTCGTTGAGCAGCGGCAGGCCCACGCCCTCGTCGGGCAGGGTCATGCGCACGGTGTAGTAGACATAGTCGTCGAGGAAGGTCTCCGCCTTGCTGACGGTGCCGGGCAGGGCGCTCTTCGTGGCTCTGTAGGGCAGCAGCCAGACAGGCTGGCCCTGTGCGGCAGGCTGGGTGGCAATGGCCACGGGCTGCGACTTCTTCACGCCGACACGGAACTTGGCCACGTCGTAGGTGCTGTTGGCACCGAGAATCAGCTGCACGGGATATTCCTTGCCTGCTGCGTCGATGACGATGGCGCTGCTGGCACCACGCAATGGCTCGAAGGCGCTGAGGGCCTCGCCCTGTTCGCCGATGAACACGCCCCCGGCACTGCCCACGAGCGTGCCGCTGGCATCGAAGGCTTTCAAGGTGAACACCGACTTTGATGCCTTCTTCACCCACGACTGCGCTTGCGCTACGCTAAATGACAAATGAAAGATGATAAATGATAAACTTATCATCATCCACCATCTGTTGACCTTATCAATAGTTCTATCCTTTTTCCTCATTGTCGCTTTATTATTATTTATCATTTATCATTTCTCATTTAGCGCAGCGCAACAGCTGTCTGGCGTTCTGTATGGCGGCATCGCTGACGTCGCTGCCACTGAGCATCTGAGCAATCTCCCCTACCCGCTCCTGACTGCCCAGCAGGACCATGCGGGTGATGGTGCCCTGAGGGGTCTCTTCCTTGTAGACCTTGTAGTGGGTGGTGCCCATGGCGGCTATCTGTGGCAGATGCGTGATGCTGACCACCTGCCGTCCGCCATCGCCCATCTCAGCCATGATCTGGGCCATGCGCTCGGCTATCTTTCCGCTCACGCCGGTGTCAATCTCGTCGAAGATGATGGTGGGCAGTTTCACCACGCCACTAACCATCGCCTTCAGCGCCAGCATGACACGTGCTATCTCACCACCCGATGCCACCTGTGCCACTGGCTGCAGGGGCGACGAAGTGTTAGCCGAGAAGAGGAAGGCCACGCGGTCGGTGCCCGTAGGCGTGGGGCTGCAAGGCTCGATGCTGACCTGAAAGCGGGCATGGGGCATGCCGAGAGCCTGCAGGCGCTGCGCCATCTGACTCTCTATGCGCTGGGCACCCTGTCGGCGCTGCTCGGTGAGCTGTGCACCCAGATGGACGCAATGGTCGTAGCACTGCTGCACGAGCCGCTCCTGGTCGGCCAGCAACTCGCTGCCGCCCTCGATGACACTGAGGCGCTGATGCAGGTCATCGCGCTGAGCGATGAGTGCTGCCACGCTGTCAACATGGTATTTCTTCTGCAGACCGTAGAGGTGGTCCAGCCGGCTGTTGATGGTTTCGAGTTCGAGGGGGTCGAACTCCACGCCGTCCATGCTGGCGCTGACCTCCTGTGCGATGTCCTTCAGCTCCACGTAGCTCTCGTCGAGACGTGCCGCCAACTCTGGAGCCGCAGCCAGGACGTTCTCGATGCGATGGAGGGCCTGGGCAGCGGTGCGCACCTGCGTGACGATGCCGTAGCCTTCAGCCGTGAGGGCACGGTCGGCATCGAAGAGTGCCTGCTTGATGTCCTCGGCATGGGTCATCACATCACTGCGCTGTTCCAGCTCCTCCTGCTCGCCATCGACGAGTCTGGCATTCGACAATTCATCGAACTGGAACTGCATAAAGTCCTGTTGCTGACGGCTTTGTTCTATCTTTGCCCGCAAATCGTCAAGCGTTCTCTGAGCCTCGTGCCAAGCCTGGTAGGCCTCGGCATAGTCAGCACACAGGGCATGGCTGTCAGCAATGGTGTCGACAACGCCCTGCTGGAAGTCGTGCTTGCCCACCAGGAGGTTCTGATGCTGCGAGTGGACATCGATGAGACGCTCGCCCAACTCCTTCAGCGCTGCCAACCCCACAGGCTGGTCGTTGACGAAGGCACGACTCTTGCCCGTGGCAGTCAGTTCGCGACGGATGATGGTGTCGGGCAGGTCAGGCTCGATGTCGTTCTCGTCGAAGAACGCCTGTATGCCGTCATAGCGCGAGAGGTCGAAATGTGCCTCGACGATGCACTTGTCGGCCCCCTGCTTCAGTGCCTTCAGGTCAGCACGCTGACCCAGCAGCAGGCCGATGGCGCCCAGGATGATGCTCTTGCCAGCGCCCGTCTCGCCCGTGATGACCGAGAAACCGCTGTGGAACTCCATGTCGAGTTCGTCAATCAGCGCAAAGTTACGTATAAATAGATGTGTAAGCAATTCGAGTTAGGAATTAGGAGTTAGGAGTTAGGAGTTAAGCATTAAGCATTAAGCATTATGCATTAAGCATTAAGCATTACCTGATGACCTTCACCTCGCCATCCAGTCCCAGCTTGATGATGCTGGAGGGCTGATGGGGCTGATGCTCCTGTCGGCGCGTCCAACACACATAGTCGACCTGCTCAAGGATGCGCGGGTCGATGTCACGGTAGTTCTGTGCGGGCGGTTCGCCGCTGATGTTCACCGAGGTGCTGACGATGGCCTTCTGGAAACGGTAGCACAACTCATGGCTGAAGGGCTCCTGAGTGATGCGGATACCGATGGAGCCGTCTTCGCCAATGAGGTTGGGCGCCAGGTTGACGGCACCGTCGAGAATGAGCGTGGTAGGCTTGACGATGCAGTCGATGAGCTGCCAGGCCACGTCGGGCACCTGCCGCACATAGCGCTGCAGGCGGGCGTCGCTGTCAACCAGGCAGATGAGTGCCTTGCGCTCGTCGCGCTGCTTGATATGGTACACGCGGGCCACGGCCTCGGCGTTGGTGGCGTCGCAGCCCAGGCCCCACACCGTGTCGGTGGGATAGAGAATGACCCCACCCTTGCGCAGCACCTCAACGGCCTGCCGGATGTCTTGTTCCTGTGTCATAATTGAGTGCAAAGGTACAAAAGAGTTAGGAGTTAGGAGTTAGGAGTTAGGAGTTATTTCTTTGCGCTTAACATTTTTTATTCCTTAATCAGCGTAAGAATCCCTGTAAAAAGGCTACCTTTGCACAACAACTCCTATCTCCTAACTCCAAACTCCTAACTCATGAAGACCGAGCTGATACTGGTAGGACGCACTGCCAACAAGCACTTCGAGGCGGGCATCAACGACTACGCCGGTCGCATCGCCCACTACATGCCCTTTGGCATGACCATCATCCCCGAGTTGAGAAACACCAAGAGCCTGACTGAGGAGCAGCAGAAGCAGGCTGAGGGCGAGTTGATACTGAAGCAACTGTCGCCCCAGGACACCGTGGTGCTGCTGGACGAGCGCGGGCAGGAACTGCGCTCGGTTGAACTGGCGCAATGGCTGCAGCGCAAGCAGCAGTCGGCACGCCGCCTGGTGTTCGTCATAGGCGGGCCCTACGGCTTCTCGGACGCGGTCTATGCCCGGGCCAACGAACGGCTGTCGCTGTCGCGCCTGACTTTCTCACACCAGATGGTGCGCCTGGTGTTCACGGAGCAGCTCTATCGCGCATGCACCATCATCAAAGGGGAACCGTATCATCATGAGTGAGATGAGAGATGAGAGGTGAGAGGTGAGGGTAATGAAATGAATATGGAAAAGAGAACAGTGGCGGTGTTAGGCATGATGTGTGCCGGATGTGCCGCCAACGTGGAAAGAAAACTGAAAAGCATGGAGGGCGTTGCCTCGGCCAGCGTGAACCTGGCCGGACGCACCGCCACGGTGGAGTATGACGGGCAGGCAACATCGCTCGCCACGATGAAGGAGGCCCTGGGAGGCATCGGCTATGACATGGTGATTGAGGAGGACCGTAACGTCGAGGCCCTCGAACGACAGACCTATCGCCAGCTGCGCCAGAAGGTGGTGCTCAGTTGGTGCTTTGCCCTGGTGGTGATGGTGTTGTCGATGGGCTGGCTAGGCACAGCGGCCTGGAGCCGTGACGTGCGCAACCAGACGAGCCTCATCATAGCCCTGCTGAACCTGGTGTACTGCGGCAGGCAGTTCTATGCCACCGCCTGGCGACAGCTGTGCCACGCCTCAGCCAGCATGGACACCCTGGTGGCCCTGTCAACGGGCATCTCGTTCCTCTTCAGCGCCTTCAACACCTTCTGGGGCGAACAGACCTGGGAGCCACGACACATAGCGTGGCACACCTACTTCGACGCATCAGTGATGATTATCACCTTCGTGCTGACGGGACGGTTGATGGAGGAGCGTGCCAAGCAAGGCACGGCGGGCAGCATCAGGGCGCTGATGGGGCTGCAGCCCAAGACGGCACGGCTGGTCAGCGACGACGGCATCAGCGAGATGCCCATAGCCGCCGTGCAGACGGGCGACATACTGGAGGTTCGCTCAGGTGAGAAGATTCCCGTGGACGGCACCGTTACCGAAGGACCCGAGGGGCTGAGCGTGGACGAGAGCATGATGACGGGCGAGGCCGTGGCCGTGAACAAGCACAGCGGCGACCGTCTGTTGGCGGGCACCATCGTACTGCCTGGTGGTGACGGAAAAGCGGTGAGTTGCCGCATGAGAGCAGCCGAGGTGGGACAGAAGACGGTGCTGGCCAACATGATACGCATGGTGCAGGAAGCGCAGGGATCGAAGGCTCCGGTGCAACGCGTGGTAGACCGTGTGGCCCTGGTCTTCGTGCCCACGGTGACGGCCCTGTCGGTGCTCACCTTCCTGCTATGGCTCCTCATAGGCGGCCAGGCCATGCTGCCGCAGGCTCTGCTCTCAGCGGTGTCGGTGCTGGTCATAGCCTGTCCCTGCGCCATGGGGTTAGCCACACCGACGGCACTGATGGTGGGTGTGGGCAAGGCAGCGCAACAGGGCATACTGGTAAAAGACGCCACGGCGCTTGAACAGCTGCGAAAGATAGACCGTATAGTGATTGACAAGACCGGAACGCTGACCACGCTGCGTAACGCCACTGTGCCCGAAGGTTCTGCCTTCGGGACCGCTTCCATCCCCGCCACTGTGCCCGAAGGTTCTGCCTTCGGGACCGCTTCCGCCCCCGCCGAATGCCTGAAGCCCCATGCCCGCGAGGCCATGGACGCGCTACGGCAGATGGGCATCGGCATTCACCTGATGAGTGGCGACAAGGAGGAGCGGGTGACCGCCATTGCCCGCGAGGCTGGCATCAGCGACTACCAGTGGGGCGTGTTACCACAGGACAAGGAGCAGCTGGTGCGCCGCCTGCAAGAAGAGGGGCACCATGTAGCCATGGTGGGCGACGGCATCAACGACTCGCAGGCACTTGCCCTGGCCGACGTCAGCATAGCCATGGGTCAGGGCACCGACGTAGCAATGGATGTGGCGCAGGTGACGCTCATGAGCACCGACCTGCGCCGCATCAGCCATGCGGTGCTGCTGTCACGCCGCACCGTGGCCACCATTCATCAGAATCTGTTTTGGGCCTTTATATATAATATTGTATGCATACCGCTGGCCGCCGGCCTGCCCTGCCTCTTCGGTCTGTCGTGGCAGATAACGCCCATGTGGGCCTCGGCACTCATGGCCTTCTCAAGCGTCAGCGTGGTGCTGAACAGCCTAAGGCTGAAATGGGCATGACCCCCTACTGCACCGTCACCTTCATGGGCTGGCGGAGAGAGCGGAGCGTCCATTGGATGCGCTGTTGCCATTCAGCCATCGTACGGACATCGTTCTTAGACCAGGCTGAGCCGAAATAGTAGGTGTAGCGCTCGCCCTTGTAGCCATTGACGATGCCCAGGAGGTGGCCTTCGTTACCATGACCAGGCTGAGCGAGGGGCAGCATCTTTAGCTCGATGGCATTCTTGGGATAGAGCATGCCCACGAACAGCTGGCAGTTGTTCACGCGCGGGTTGTCAGTGGGGTCGGCGTAGGCCACGTAGTCGTCGCCAAAGACATAGCCATCCTTGTTCTCAGAGTGAACGACCACGCCCGATGCCAAGGGGGCGGGCTTCGTCATTCCGGTGTACCACACGGTACAGCGGTTGAAGTTGCTGCCCTTGTCGAGACTGACAATACGATGCTCAGTGATGCTGTCGCCATTGAAGGCTTTCTTCTCGTAGCCCAGCAGGACGGTGGTGCGCAGCGGCCCATTGTCGAGCACCTCGTAGTCCTTGAAGCAGTAGGGATAGACCAGGTTGCCGTCGGCATCCATCAGCGCCGGCGTACCGCAGCCCAGCGTTGCCCCCACCTTATAGAGGTCCATGCCCTGCCCGTGGTCGTGATGGTAGGAGATGGTGCGATAGAGCGAGTCGCCCCGCTGGCGGTTCTCGCGGCGCAACTTCTCCACGGCGGGCATCATCACCACGTCCTCAGTCCAATAGCGCTGCTCGACCACCAGCTGTGGCGTGTTCTTCGACCACACGTCGGTGCCGTAGCTGCGTTCGCCGGTGCGCTGAAGGGCAGGACCATAGACACGGTAGGCGGTGCGGTCGTTCTCCCATGCGTAGTCGTCCTTGCGCTCAGGATAGAGACGGCCATAGCAGAAGGTTTGGAAGACCTGCGGCGTCCCCTTCTTCAGGGTCAGCGTCAGCGTAGCGTGCGGGCTGACACCAGCATCGATGAGCACTTTGCCATCATAGGTGAGCTGATAGGGCAGCTCCAGGCCTGCCGGGTCATAGACGATGAACTGCCGTCCGCCCTGAATGCCCAGACGGACACAGACCTCGCCGAGGCCCAGCTCCACCATCTGCTGGCGGTACTCATCGCTCTCGTTGGTGACGGTCACTGTTATGGTATTGGCAGCGCCGTTTGTTGCGTTGGCAGCGCAACATACTGAACTGTCTTCATAGCGCAGGTGCTCGCAAGCGGCCAGCAGGAAGGCACCGACGCCGAAATTGGCCTGCGAGCGGGCATCGACGGTCTTCGTGGGGTCGGGCTTCTCGCCAATGGGCTGAACAAAGCCCACACTGCCATCGTCCTGCAGGGCAACGGTGGTGAGATAGCGCCATGCCTTCTCAATGACGGGCACATAAGTGTCGCGGTCGAGCAGGCCGTGGTTCACGCCCCACAGCATGCCGTAGGTGAAGAAGGCGGTGCCGCTGGTCTCAGGCCCCGGGGCATCCTCTTCGCAGAGCATCGAGCGGCTCCAGTAGCCACCGGGACGCTGCGCACGCGCCAAGCCCTCGGCCAGCTCGCGGAAACGCTGTACGAAGAAGTCGCGGTGGGCATAGTCCTCGGGCATGTCGGCCAGCACCTTGGCCAGTCCGGCCAGCACCCATCCGTCGCCACGCGCCCAGAAGCTCTTGCCGCCACTGGCCGTCTTCACCTTGGGGAAGATATATTTGGCATCGCGGTAGTACAGCTGTTCGTCCTTGTCCCACATCAGCTCGTCGGCCCAGCGATAGTTGTCGTACAGCTTGTCAAGGTATTTCACCTCGCCCGTCAGGCGGTACATCTTCGTCATCACCGGCATGACCATGTAGAGGGCATCGGCCCACCACCAGAAGTCATTCTGCGGCTGGCGCACCTCGTAGTCCATCACCTCGAGTGCACGGGCCACCTTGAACGACCTGGCCTGCGGCTTGAGGTTGGTCGCCACCTGTCCTACGCTGCTATTGGCAGGCATCAGCTGGCCGTGCTCCATCTCAAATAGGTCGATGTAGGTCTGGAAGCAAATCTGCCAGTCGCCGAAGAGCACGAAGTCATGGCCCTCACCGTAGGTCTTGTACTTCCACTTCGAGGCATCGGTGCCCCTGGCGCCCATCCAGCGGTTGTGGTGTGCCCACCGCTCGCTGTACTCCTGCCAGCGGGCAGTGCCCAGCAGCCGCACAGCCTCCATGTTGCCGGT
>JAEEGL013083742.1_pt1 | contig 10947 bp, 7 predicted proteins | sample 9134231 | NCBI WGS metagenome assembly JAEEGL01 (sample SAMN16246548, study PRJNA631951) | gut metagenome | biome: gut microbiome; feature: rumen; material: fiber-attached | host: Bos | place: Iran: Karaj | collected 2018-10 | reverse complement strand
TATTATAGCCGATACTATAAAAGCTGACAATTGATCATGGAAGGTTTGTTTATCATTGTTGATTAATAAGTTAACGAGTTGCAGATACTAAGGATTCGTGTTTTTGGCCAAGGGGTGGTGACTTTTTGCACCGCACTCATAAATTACAGGAAACTCAAGCAGCTAAAACTCCAGCCATTCCGAAATCTGCCAATTGATGTAATTCTACCTAAGATCAAGATAAAAAAACACAAGAAAAGCAACTGATGGCTTGACTTTTAAAGTTAATACTAGACACGAAAAGCATTAGGTATCAGAAAAAAAGCTTACAGGGAAAAAGGAAGAGAATTGACTCTTTCATAAAGTAAGGAACAAATTATAAGAAGAGAGAGAAAGAAAGCAACCGATAATCGTCAATACTGAAATAAAAGGGGCATTGTTAAATTATTATCAATAAGGTGTCAACTCAATTTCTAACTAAACAAAAATTTAAAAAGCTATCATGACAGAGTTTTAATAAAAATTTGCAGCAGAAGTATTAATTCAAATTTAAATATAATTACGACAATTAAAATCAAAAAAGATAACCAAACAAATATTAATGAAAAATTATTCTTAACAAAATAGGAAGTGTTAATTCTTCTCATTGAAGCATTAAAATTAGTGACAGTTTTCTGATCAAACACTTTAACAATATCTGAAAAAATCATTGATGTGGAGTCCTTCAAGGAACAGATAGTAGAAACTTGATCTTTATTGGCTTTCAACAGTTTAGAAACTTCTTTGTCTATAATCTGAAGCAATTTTCTATCATGTAAAGAAACATCAATATCACAAAAAAAATCAATCCCAGAAAGATCATCAAAAACAAATAAAGGTAATAGGACAGGCATGTTTTTGGGATTAAAGGAATAACATGCAGATTCAGTATAAGAAACGATCACCGCAGTTACCAATGTTTCATTTTCATCATAAATACAATCTAAAACAAAAGGGAAGTTTTGACAATGATACCTTAAAACATTACTATTAACAGTGTTCTGAAATCCTAAACTGCTTATCAGGAAATTCTTATTTAAGTTTTCAGTGCTATACAAAAAAAGAAAAACTTTTTTAAGTTTTTCTCGTATATAATTATCATTATTACTAAAAAGAAAGGTCTGAAATGGAGTATCTTTTATAAACTTCGGCGTGACATTTTGTAATTGGATAGTTATTTGTTCACTTTCAAGAAAGTAATTGAAGTTTGATGTATTATTCAAAGGCATCCACTCTAAACTATGTGTATCTAAAGTATAAATATTCATTCTGTCATCTCAACAAAAAAACACAAGAACAGCCGCCACTATCAAATAAATTAATCCGAGAACATAAGAAAATTTAAAAATACGTTTCTTAGATAATTGTTTTATAACGTATTTATTTGAGGTTACTTGTGATTCATCAATCATGGATGTTGAACGAATCTTATTATAATCAAACTCTTGTTTATAGAAAGAAAAATCATATTCTTCTAATTTCAAATATTCTAATTTTGAATTTTCAATATCATTGATAATAAATTTGTCAGCAATTGCATATATTTGTTTAAGATTAAGAGTATCCTTAACAACGTCAGTGACAGATAAATCTATAATTCGCAAAAGTTGCTCTGCAATATCGTTCTTTACCGTTCTTTTGACTTTATCAGAGTCTAAAAGATATTTTCCTTGACTCAAAGTACTAGAAAAACAATATCTTGCAATTTCAGCAGAAGTGGTGGATAAAAAATGGAAATAAAATTTGGAAGTTTCAAAAAAATACCAAATTCTAACATCAATAGAAACATTCCTAAGTATTAATGGAATATCATTTTGATATCTATCAAAATTAACTGATGCATAATTTAGCAAACTAAGCATCATTGAACCAGTAATATTTTTTACTTCAGCAGTGGCATTATGCTCAAGAATACTCACGCCATCTTTCCAGAAAGATGGAAAATTTACGTCTGTATGATTCAAAAGTTTGAAATATTTATCTCTTAAAGCTTCATACTTGGCATTTGCTTTGTCTTGAGATAATTTTGTATTTAAATCATGAACTTTAGTTTGTCTATCATTTCTTCCTTGGGTTTGGTGCGGACTGCCCGCACCAAACCTTCGAAATTCATCTATACTTGAATTTTCTACCTTATGATTTTGTCTATTATTACCAGATAAATATCCTTCTCGGTTTGGTAACAATCCGGAAGCTAAAGATTCGTTAATTCCTGTTTTTTTATTATAATTACTGCTCATAGTCAGCTCTCTCTTTTTATTCGGAAACCCTCTTATGATAAGGAATAAAACGAATACCTATACGACGGTTTTTGGTTTCATATTCTCTCTGCATAACATCATTAAATTTATAATCATTGCATTTTTCATCAGGAGAATCAACATCTTTAATTATACAGTCTTGATACATCTGACAACTATTAATTAAATCTTCAAAACGTGCATGAGAATACAAATCATTGCTATTAAAATTATTTAGAAAATCCGTGCATTCTACGGGGCGACCATTAGCATAACCGCTTACTGAAAATAATAATTTCTTCCCATTTGCACTTCTTAGCCTAGACAAACCAGGAAAATCTTTTTTTAGGGAATACCAGAATGAAATTGCCCTAAGAGCAGAAAGCCCCCAATTTCCAAAAGTTTCTTTTTTATCTAAAGGTCGATCATCTGTATACCCCTCAATAAAAATGGCATCAATATAGTCAGAGTAATTATGTATTCTATTTTTTATTATTCTACCAATTATGTATACATTATAATCGTCCTTAATTTCATGCCTGCCTGACTCGAATCCTACAACGTTGGAATCAATACTAAGTGTTTTATTTGTTTCATTGAGCTCTACCTTAATTCCATAATCATAATTAAGTTCATTTTTGATAGCTTTTAAGAGTTCAATAATCTTCCTATCAGCCTCAAATCCTTCTTCATTGATCTGCTTATACTTTTCCAATTCCTTTTTGCTTTTTAAAAGCTCAAAGCGTTCAGCTAAGAGCTCTTGATAAGCCTTTGATAATTCATCATTTATATTATTTCTATCTTTAATTAATTTATTTTCATGTTCTAATAAATCAATTTTACTACGGAACTCATTATTGATATCAAGTAAACGATTGTAATCAGATCTTAATATATAATTCTTATTTAAATCAGATATTGGTATGTACTTTTTGTTTATATCTGATCTTGATATATAATTTTTTTCCAAATCGGATTTCGATATATAATTTGCAATATCACTTTTGTAGCGAAAAATAAAGAAAAAGATTATCAAGATAAAAATAAATAAAAGTGCTGTCATTATGTCAGTGTATGAAATCCAATAATCAGATCCCATAGTAACACCGGATCTAGTTTCACTATCATTACGATCCATTTAAATACCTAACTTACCAAATACGTTCAATATTAAATACATAACAGGATAAACACAGAACAGCAACATCAATACTTGGAAAAACAATTTTATAATATAATTTTAGTTTTATCTGATCATTAACCGTAAAATAAAGATAAAAGCTGTCATATAAAATAACTATCCTTTTTGACGTAACATCATAGGAATCACCACTTACGTATTCAGTATCATAAACCTCTAAAATATAGTCAATAATTCTTCTCCACAAAGTAATTTTTGATGTTTTTGAAATATCATAGTCCTTTATAAAATCACAAACATACTTATGATTGTTTGCATACTTTATTATCTGCAAAACACCTTTATAGTTCTTCGTCTCTACCTGATACTGGGTTGATTTTGAGTAATAAGTACATGCATTATCGAAAACAAACTTTTCACTTTCTGCTGAAATTTCCCTCATCCAGTCATAATTCATTTCAAATAAAAGCCTGGAAATAGCAAAAAGGTCGTTTTTTTGATGCTGTTGTCCTTCTCCTATCAAAGTTTTCACCGAAAAGAAAAAACTTCGTAACACTTCATTTTCATTAGCAAATTCATCTTCAGGATAGTTTGTATTTAATAAATTTAATGAAAATTTGTTATAAACTTTTGAAAATTCATTCTGAACAATCTTATTGTTTATAAGTTCTCGTTTTAAATCCCCGTAATACAAAACACAGGCTTTGTCATCAAAAGAGTCAACGATTTTTTGATTAATACTTTTCATCAAATAAAGAAACAAATGAAACATCGCATCAAAATTATCATGTCGTTTACATAACTCATCTGACAATTCGTAGAATTTATTAATCGCATTGCCCACTGATACAAATAGATCTTGTTTTCTGTCACGCACCTCTTTGCTCATCCATTTGCTTAAATAAAGAAGGTAATTATTTTTGACAAAGGCTCTTTTTAAAGCATTTAAATCAAATGACAGATCTCTGAAAACTAAAGCAAGTTCTTTATTATAAAAATCCTCATAATTCTTCAAAGAAAAATTAAAATTAACCATTGGGTAACATTGATAAACATTGTTATTTGCGAACATAAATTCACTGTTACAGTATTTTATCAAATCACGTCCTTTTAGTAATTTGTGCAATTTTTCAATAATACCATCTTCATAAAACTTGAGCAGGGACGAAATTTTAGTTTTATAACTTTCATAAAGAGGCTGAGAATGAGCAGAACTGTTATTACCCCTTGCATTTAAATCAGGCAATTTTGAATCAAATATTATTTCAGTATTAGGCAGCTCATTAAATATGCCAAGTCCAAAATTTCTAGAGAAGGTAATTTCATCTAATATGACAAACATATCATGGAATCCAGCTCGTTTTTTATCATATTCCGGATCTTTTAGCATTTTATTTTCAAAGCTATTATATAACCATCCTGCTATTGTAATTTCTGAACAGAAATCTCTCACCCCGAAATCTGAAAACAGCTCATTTCTTTCAGCAAGTATTAGAATTTTTATCTGACTTTCCTTATCTGAAAAACTATTTTTAGGAACTATGGCAATATCATTATGATTGACAATACATTCCGGAGGATTTAAAAGACATCTAACACGCTGAGCAATTCCTTTTGGTATACCATCCAAATATGAAAATGTTAAATATCTAACCATTGTTCCTAACTCCGGACATAGTTTAAAGCATCTTCATACGTTTTAAAACTATTCATATACACACTATAATTCTGATGATTATTCATCACTTTCAAAGCCGTGATACGTTCACGATCCTTAAATACACAGGAATTAATCATAGCCAAGGATACTTTACCTAAATACTCAACTCCAATTTTCTTAACCAAAATATCACGACATTTAGGCTGCAGAAACAAGTCTACATTTTCAGGATAAACATTATTAATGCTTTCTCTGATTTTTTCAAGATCATTTACAAATTCGTCTTTATCTGTATGCATATCAGCTACAGCATCTATAAATAATAATACCAAGTGTCTTTTAAACTGCCTTGCTATATTATCAAGAAAAACCACATTCCCAGTATTATTTTTTACATTCTTGTCTAAACCATAACACTTAAAAAACTCTATAAATTTCTTGTTAAATAATTCAAAAACCAGAGGGTATCCAATTGATTTAAAATTCCTGATCGAAAAATCATCAATTCTTTTAACCAACGATCTTTCTGCCGCATCAGAGATTTTATAATATTCTGGTCTTGACATCTGCCCCAAAAAATATAAATCTCCAAAAGTTTTGTCCGGACATTTGCTTCTCATGTATTCGCAATTTTCTTCCATTAAGGTATTCCACGACATACCAAATTTATTATTTAGTTCCTGCGATATTTCAAGTATGTTTTCCTTATTAAAGTAAGCTGGACTGATATAGCAATGAAAGATACTAAGCAGTAATTCCTGCAACAATTCAGTTCTAATCCTGCCAAAATTAAAATCTGAAATAATACTATCTTTAAACAGATTACGCAAATCATCTAAACATTCATTAAAATTCCTAGCAGGTTTACTATCAGTTGGCGGATATGAAAAAATTTTAATCAATCCTTCAGTGCTTTTTCCAAAAATTACGTTCAAATATTCCCTGTTCCAAATCTTTGTTCGTACTTCAGGTTTTCTTGCTAATTTTATAAACAAACGGGCTAGGAGCAACCTTGTTTGATTTTCGGAATCACTATCGTTTTGATTATATTCTTTTTCAACTTTAAGTTTCTTACATTCATTTATTAAAAAGTTAATAGAAGGCTTAATTAAATCACGTTTATATCGATTATTATGAGCATTTATTCTTTTCTTAATCCCCGGATCGCTAGTAAAAAGAGCGGAATTCTTTCTTTTCTTAGCATCAGCATTTTCTATTTCAGTACCAGAAGAATTTTCAGAAGAAGATTGCTTGCCAGGCAAATATTCCTGATAATTAAACTTATCTATCGGAACATCGATGTAATTCCGATCTGTTGCCAAATCATAGGCGACTGCCATTTCCCGTGGCGTCAAATCCGGTGAAAGATAATCCCGAAAATCCAGCACTTCGGTTCTTATTTCGGTATCGAAGCTTTTCCATGAGTTTGACAGTTTATTCTTAAAATTAGCACTGCTTTCTAAAACAGTTAATTCATCATAAAGAGCATCACAGCATTCTTTTAAAGTACTCTGACCGCTCTGTATATCATTCTTTATGAAACCGTACTTCTCTCTGGCTTCCGCAAAAGCTAACATTGACTTAGCGGCAAAATCCTGACATTCCTGTGTCAAATGCTTATGAATTTCTTTTAGCGACTCTGTAGTTATGTCAGTCATGATAATTCTCTGCAATACTCAGTTTCAGCCTGCCAGTTTTTCAATAGTTGCACGGAGCTCCTTCATGGAGAACTGCACTGTTTCCTGATAAGCCCTAGCCCACTCCTGTACCGATTCATTCTGAGTTTTGACAGCTGTGCTGACAGCACTCTGCATTTGTTTAATTGAATTGGTGATTGTTTCGTTATAGGCTCCCGCCCATTTGCTGACAAACGCATTATTATCTTTAACGGCGGTCTGAAGGTTTTCAATGGATAGCTTTATGGTCTGGTTATAAGCCTGGGCCCATTTTTCCACATATTCGTTGTTAGTCTTTATGACATCGGCAAGGGAACTGTTTATCTTCGGTTCAAAATCTCTGATGCCGTCCATTCCGGACTTGATCTCCTTTGCTATCCCCTGCAACGTCCCGACATTGCCTTTGATTTCCTGCGATATTGATGTCACAGCATCCATGCTGGCTTTAACATTATTCTGTGAGGTCTGCAGCACGTCCATCATGTTCTGCATGATTTTAGTGGCTACAATAAGCTTCTCCTTATCCTCCAGTGATGACTTGTGAGCAACTTCCACCGCATCCGAAAACACCTTTACGTAAGAAGCGAACCCGCCGGATATTTCCTGCCATTCCTGAACATTGGATTCCAGAGAGCGAGCATAGCCGTCAATAACACTGCCTATGGACTCATATTTTGCCCCTACAGCATTGGTAGCCTTCACGAATAGAAGACACAAATTTCTGACTTGCCGCATCCACAGACTTAATCTGTTCGGCAATCCCCTCATTAAGACGATCCTGTAACTTGTCCAAAGTCTTAGCTATTACATCAGCCGCGCGGTCATCCATCTCTTTGAGGTACTTGCCGATCTCCCGCCCTATATCGGCGGTCATGTTTGCGGTGGACTTTTCAAAAACCTCAGACAAATCCTGCCCCAGTTTTCTGATGCAGCTCTGCACGGATGTGCTGTCTTCCTCGACGACGACATACTCCCTGAACTCGGAGCTTGTTTTCGGAGGAAAATTCAAATCAATGTTTGCGACCAGAGCGTCAATGCTTTCACGGGTCTTTCTTTGCAGTGTTACTATCCACCAGTTTGCAATCACACTGGCGCCAATCCCCCAGACAGAAGTTATGAAAGCTGTCTTAGCCCCTTCTATCATGACTAAAAACGGACTCATGTCCGGCTGCGCAGAAGAAGCATTGTTTAGGGAAAAAACCTGATTAAAATCAGATATTGCCAGACCATACAGAAGGCCGATAAAGGTTCCCAGAAGACCCAGACCTGTTAAAGCAGACGGAGTAAAAAACCGCGTCCGAAACAGCATTTTTGCGAGATTGTATTCGTTGAAAACATCCTCTGCCTGACCTTTATTGCAGTAAATTATGTCTCCGCCATCTTTAGGACGGCGCTTCAGCAGATTGTTTCTGAACAGACAGACCAGTCTTTTGGTTTCTGGATCTGATTTTTCAAGTTCATTCAAAAACCTATCAGCTTTTTCGAGTTTATTACAACCTCCTTTTTTAGCATCAAGTTTCTTTTTAATATTACTTACCTTTTTCTCTATTTTTGCTGTATCTTTGTATAAATTAACACAGAAAATCACCAAAAATATTCCAATACCAATACAGAAACAACCCGTCAAAGAATTCCAAGATGCCGGCAGAAGAATACTGAAATAATTATCTAAATTAATATTCTTAACATTGTTAATAAAATCAAAACTCATAAATAACTCACATAAGTTAAACGGCTTTTCATTGTGCTAATATCTTCTTAAACGCATTATCTTAAAAACTAACAACTGTCACCTGATAATCATATACATCACAATCAATACAGTGATTACAATAAACATTTTAAAAAACAGAAGCACCATCTTTAACGATATTCCTGATTCCTTTACATAACCGCCGCTATGAGTAATGGCATCATCATTTGTCCCGGAATACTTAAAATTATCATCTAATACTTTACTATTCGGCTCTGACTTTTCATTCTTAAAAATATCTTTTTCTGATGTCTTATCATCGAAGTTGATGATTACTTCATCATCTGGAGAATTTTCTATGCTGTCTTCCTTGGGAAGATCTGTTTCTTTATCAGTTTCATCTGTTCCCTGAGATGTTTCTTCATCATCTGTTTCAGGAACTTCAGCAACTGAAGCAACCTCTGGTTCCGGAGCTATCTCCTGAACATCAGGGCCCCATCCGTCTAAATTATCAGAACTTTTTTCTGCATCAGGAATAATACCGTCATCTTCTGCGACACTGCTCCCTGTTCTTTGCAAATACGCCCCGGGTTTGGAGCCATCCGGAAAGGACAGCTTTAGCCCGGTACCGAAATTTGATGAGGCTACCCTCTGTCTTGCCAGCTCTTTTTTATCAGCATCATAGAGAGTAATAGCAAAGGTTCGATGGGAGTAGGCTATTACCGATTTAACATCCTCATCAAACCGCAGTATCCACTCGCCGCTGAGCTTCCCGTTTCCATCAGGGGTAATACGCCAATAGTACGGGGACTTGGAGAGCGCTCCGTCTTTGTTGTTACCCAGATAATCCCTGCTTCTGAGCTCCTGCAGCACAAATGATAGCCCCTTTCCGGGAACGCCGTTAAAAACGGCAGAAAATTCCTCCCCGGTACTGCTTTTTAACTGACACCTGGCCGTGCTATTTCCCGCTGCGCTCATAAAACCTCTGCACCTTGCGAATATCCCTAAAGCTCATTTTTGATTTCAGAATACTTGTCTACAATTTCCTTTATCTCTTCTTCCTGAGCCTTGGTAAATCCAAATGTTGATTTCAAATCGGCATTTCCGATAATGGTGTTCTTTACAAACTCGGTCACCCATGAACCAATGAATTCCCCATTCGAATTAACCTTCTCCGAGAGATTAAGCTCGTAAACATTCTTTATTCTTTCGCCGGGCTGAATCAGCTTCGTGTCAAGACAGTAAATAAAATCAGACAGCATAAGAGAAGCCGCCTCCGGAATAATGGTTTTGGCCTCCTTGCTGTCTCTGGAAAGGTTTTTCAGATGCTCAATATGGTTTACAAATCTCTTTCTAAGGTCTGTTCTTTCGGCGTAATCAACAATTTCCGAAGCCACCACTTCGATAAAATCAGGCTTTAGCTGCAGCATGCTGCTGTCCCATGATCCTGAATTGGAAACATCCTGCATCCAGGCAATCCAGCGGTTATAAAGCTTTTCACCAGATGAAGGCTCCAATGTCTGAGCCGGATCCTTTGACTTATCATCATCTGATTTCAAGGTCTGCACCACCGGTTCATGAGTCTCTGAATTCTTTAACTGCTGACTGAAATCGAAGGAATCCAAGTCAAAAGAATCATCCTCATCACCGTTAAAATCATAGTTATCGTCATCATCGCCGGCAAAACTATTAAAATCATCGTCTTCCGGAGTTGTAACACCTGCATTTGGAGCCGTCTCTTTTCTATCATCAGAAAGAAAACTGAGACTCTCATTTTCAATGTCATCCCAGGCCTGCTTAAGCTTCTGGAGAGGCATGTTGAAAATGTTGATAAAGTCTCCGAACTCGCATTTGAACATGGCAATCTTGCTGGAGCAGACCTTACCCACCAAACTGGCGTTTTTCTTTTTCTGCCGCTTAACCTCATCCAGATCATCCTCGCTGATCCACCGCCTGAAGGTTCGTGTCAGCCCTTCGGACACATCCCTGAGCTTGCTTTTTATAGCGTTCTCTCGGATCTTTCTGATATCCACTACGGAAATAGCCGAAATGAGATTGGAGAGTCCGCCGTCATTAACGCTGATAACCTCGTCCCAGCCATGCTCAGGCTCTCTGACATAGGTTCTGATATCAGCGTCGCCGCAAAAGTCTGCCTTCATTCTGTCCAGGCGCTCCCGGTAATCTGAACGGACAGACTTTTCCACTGTGCCGTCCCGTTTAATAAACGAGCAGTCCATACCGGGCTTCCGCACCAGGAATATATTGTTGAAGGGTTCCGGAGCATCGGTATCCCCCTTCCAGTTAACCAGCCAGGGACAATGGCCGAACTTTTCCAGAACGGTCTGCTGCAGAAGTCCCCGCTTTCCGTAGCTCCGGTTCTCCTCTTTATCAAGGTCATCCACAATGCGCTTATCAAACTTGGTCAAAGCCCAGAAGAGGCCGCAGCTATGGAGAGCGCGATCCTTGCTGTTTTTGCCCTGCGTCTGGTTGATCCAGGAGGTAATCACCTTTTCAATCTG
>JAEEGL013007459.1_pt1 | contig 10947 bp, 13 predicted proteins | sample 9134231 | NCBI WGS metagenome assembly JAEEGL01 (sample SAMN16246548, study PRJNA631951) | gut metagenome | biome: gut microbiome; feature: rumen; material: fiber-attached | host: Bos | place: Iran: Karaj | collected 2018-10 | reverse complement strand
TTGATTTTGTCTTCATATAACAGTCCTCCATATGATTGATAAATTATATAATACGGATTCTACAAACTGAATAAGTGGGTCTTGTGATGAAATGGTGAAAGATTTGTGAAGCGTTTTACAGTGAGCGAGCAACCTTATTACGTCTTCTCAGCTCAGAAATGCCTTAAAAATAGCAGGTGATGGGGCGAGCGCGGTCCGATGGACCGCAAGCTGCGAGCCGACCGAGCCGGAGGCGAGACCGAACCCTTGGGTTCGAGGTCTCGCCTTGCTTACAAAAAATCCCTCAGGTATTACCTGAGGGATTTTTGTAAGCAGGTGATGGGAATCGAACCCACGTATCCAGCTTGGAAGGCTGGTGTTCTACCATTGAACTACACCTGCGCGAAACTTTCCTTATATTACATAGGTTTTAACTGTTTGTCAAGCGAAAATCCTGATAGTTCTGTCGCATGAGTGTGTAAGAAGGCTTGCCGTACGGTCCGCTATATGATATAGACGATAAATGCCGCTATCCACGCGACGGCAAACTGCCACACCACCACAAACGCAGCCCACTTCTTTCCAAGTTCACGGCTGATCGACGTCACCGCTGCCACACACGGCGTATAGAGCAGACTGAATACAAGGATAGATGCCGCTGTACGCACATTAAGAGCCGCTGCCACTCCCCCCTCATTAGCAAAGAGCATCTCAAGCATGGAAACGACGCTCTCCTTCGCCATGAAACCCGATATCAGTGAAGTACATATGCGCCAGTCACCCAATCCCACGGGTCTCATGATCGGAACAAACGCCCCGGCAATGATAGCCATGATACTGTGTTCCGAATCAGTGACGAAGTGCAGACCGGGATCGAAGCTCTTCAGGAACCAGACTATTATGGTCGCAAGAAGTATTACCGAAAAAGCCCTGTGCAGGAAATCCTTGGCCTTCTCCCAAAGGAGCTGTCCCACATTCTTTGGACTCGGCAGTCTGTAGTTCGGAAGCTCCATCACAAACGGCACTGCTTCACCCCTGAATACCGTCCCCTTGAAAAGCAGGGCGATAAGAACTGCAAGGACGATACCCAGAACATAAAGCCCGGTCATGATCAGCCCGCCCCTTCCCGGGAAGAATACACTCACGAAAAAGGCATATATCGGTACCTTTGCCGAACAGCTCATGAAAGGCGTAAGCAGTATAGTCATCTTCCTGTCCCGTTCGCTCGGCAGAGTCCTTGTAGACATCACCGCAGGCACGGTACATCCGAAGCCTATCAGCATCGGTACTATACTGCGTCCGGACAGTCCTATCTTCCTGAGAAGCTTATCCATAAAGAAAGCCACTCTCGCTATATACCCGCTATCCTCAAGTATGGAGAGGAAAAAGAAAAGAACAACAATTATCGGCAGGAAACTCAGCACGCTGCCGACTCCCTCAAATATCCCGTCTATGATGAGACCTTTAAGCACACCGCTTACCTGCATGGAAGTCAGGGCTGCTTCCGTGGCTTTCTGCAGCACGGAGATCCACCCTTCCAGAATATCCTGGCAGAAAGCTCCTATCACATTAAATGTGAGGAAGAAAACCAGACCCATGATGAGTATGAATAAAGGAATGGCCGTGAACCTGCCGGAAAGGATACTGTCTATCCTCTGACTTCTTGCATGCTCCCGGCTTTCTGCAGGCTTTGTGACAGCCTCTTCACATACCTTACGGATATATCTGAAACGCATATCCGCTATAGCTGCACTGCGGTCCAGTCCCCTCTCCTTCTCCATCTGGAGTACGATATGCTCCAGAGTCTCTTTCTCATTTGTATCAAGTCCGAGCTTCTTCAGTATGAGCCTGTCTCCCTCTACGAGCTTGCTCGCAGCAAATCTCAGGGGTATCCCGGTATAGACGGCGTGGTCCTCTATCAGATGCATGACAGCATGCAGGCAGCGATGCACTGCGCCTCCGTCATCATTTTCATCACAGAAATCCTGCCTGGACGGCTTCTCCTGATAGTGCGCTATATGGATCGCATGCTTTACAAGCTCATCCACGCCCTCGTTCTTCGCTGCACTTACAGGCACCACCGGCACTCCGAGCAGCGCTTCCATCTCATTGATATCTACAGCTCCGCTGTTTGCCGTCATCTCATCCATCATGTTTAGTGCCACAACCATGGGTATATCGAGCTCCAGAAGCTGCATCGTCAGATACAGATTACGCTCTATATTTGTGGCATCCACTATATTTATTATCGCTTTGGGTTTTTCATTCAGGACGAAGTCCCTCGATACCAGCTCTTCACTGCTGTAGGGAGACATGGAGTATATTCCCGGCAGATCGACCACTACGGTATTTTCATGTTTTCTTATCGGACCGTCTTTTCTGTCTACTGTCACTCCCGGGAAGTTCCCGACATGCTGATTGGCCCCGGTCAGCTGATTAAAGAGCGTGGTCTTTCCGCTGTTCTGATTGCCCACCAGTGCAAAAGAAAGAAGCGCCCCATCCGGCAGAGGGTTTTCATCTTCCTTCGAATGAAATCTCCCTTCTTCTCCCAGACCCGGGTGCTCCTTTTTCTTTTTTTTATTCCTTATCCTGCGTTCGTCTGTACTTGTGCTCTGACTCTCCGAGATCTCTATCTTCTCGGCCTCGTCAAGCCTCATCGTCAGCTCATATCCGTGTATCCTAAGCTCTACGGGATCCCCCATGGGTGCAAATCGTACAGCTGTGACCTCAACTCCCGGTATGATACCCATATCCAGGAAATGCTGCCTCAGCGATCCTTCGCCTCCGACACTTTCTACAATTGCACTCCTGCCGATCCCGAGCTCTTTCAGAGTCATTGTCAGATATTAATGAAATGCCCTTTCTCATCCACAGCACGATCTCCGCTTACCGTTTTGAACTGTACCATCTGGCCACCGCATTGAGCACACACATGCATGAAAACATTATTCTGCTGTTGCGGCTGATGAGGATTTATCAGTCTCGCTTTTTCATTGCCTGTCCGGACGTTCTTCGCATTGGTATTATTCTTTGTCGGTGTCAGCTCTCTGCCGCCGTTCACGCCATCCAACAGTTCATCTGCAATCCTGTTATTTTCATTCAGCATACCGCCTCGTCCTCCTTCCCTCGGACTTATCTATAGATATATACGAATGACCATCACAGTATGGCAATCGTAATGCGGATCATTGCATCAAGTATATCACAACACATCTATCCGGATATAGTTCCTATAGTGAATATGACATAGAGTACTGTCAGACAGATCAGATGTATAAGCCGGACATATCGCGTATCTCTGAAATATCCCGCGTACTCTCTTAAGAACGCATTCAGCGTAAAATACAGCCTGGTATGCGCCCCATAGCCTATACAGCGCAGTTTCTGCCTTCTGGCTATCATCAGCGCTCTCATCAGATGATATGAACTCGTGACCATTGCGAACGGCGCTCCCCCCTCCATTAATCCGGATGAGAACCTAATATTCTCTTCGGTATTCTTCGACCTGTCTTCGATGATGATATCCTCTTCCGACACTCCCTCAGACAGGGCATAGTCAGCCATGGCGCGTCCCTCAGGCAGCAGCTCGTCTTTACCCTGTCCTCCGGACATGATGAGCTTTGATCCCGGATTGTTCCTGTATGTCTCTATCCCCTTGTCTATACGTGCACGCAGCAGCGGAGTCGGCTTTGTACCGGAAAGCCCGGCTCCAAGTACGACTACATATCTGAGGCCCTTATTCTTTTTTATATGGATCAGGTTAAGAATATCTGATATCCAGAAGGATGCGAGCTGTATCACAAAATACATCGAGATCATCGTGATATACCAGTAGATCCTCGTAGATATGCTGTCATCCGTTACATTAAAGAGCATCGGATATCCCACATCAAAAGCGATCAGCAGTCCGGCAAGTCCGACAGACAGGATATTTCTCGGCCTGAAGCCTTCCCTCTTCATCAATACCACGCCGCCTATAAGAAATACCGGTACCATCACAAGCGGATAAGCCACCAGCAGTATTGCTATGAATATCAGCTCTATATCCAGCAGTATATGAAATATGAGATGCTCCGAAAACCAGTCGGGATCTCCGATGGCACAGGACAGTAAGAACATTCCCAGAAGCAACTGGGTCAGCAGCAGAAGAAAACCGCTAAGGACTGTACGACGCTCCGTCACCATAACGGCTATCCAGGCAAAAGCAGAGATAAGAAAGCATATCAAAAGCTCCACTTTTATCCCTTTTTCCCGTTATTCGATGCCACATTCTGGTTCGGTCTTCCGCCGTTCACCCATCTACCGAAAGAACCTATGAAAGCGGCTCTGGACTCCATGCCGTTCTTTTCCTTATCTTCATTTTCTTTCTCACGCATGGACGAAAACCTGTTATACAGCGGATCATTATCCATATTATATTGCAGACTCGTTCCGCCGTTTATTCCGTCCAGCATTTCATCATCGAGTTTTTCCATTCTTCTCTCCGGTCATTATTATCATTATGATCACAGTCTATATATCATGATACGAAAAACCTCACGTATCTGGCAACAGATCATTTTGTGGCTCTCTTTCCCCTTATTCGGATCAGTATTATCATGAGCACTATCGGAAAAATGCATGCCACGAGCATTCCGGCCTTCAGATCATCGTTATTTGCCTGCGTTACAAAGCCCACTATACCCGGCCCCGACGCCCCTCCCAGATCACCTGCCATAGCAAGAAGCGCAAACATGGCGGTTCCTCCTCCCGGGAGACGCTTTGAAAGGATGCTGATCGTCCCCGGCCACATGATGGCAACAGAAAAGCCACAAATGATGCACCCTGCAAGACTCAGGAACGGATTGTGTGACAATGCGGCAAGTATATAACATATCAGACAGAGTATACCCGATCCCAGCATATATCCTGTCAGCTCTATCCTGTCTCCGTATTTTCCGTATATCACACGGCTTATCCCCATTGTCACGGCAAAAAGACACGGTCCGGCCAGATCTCCTGCCGCCTTTGACAGGCCAAGGGCAGACTCTGCAAATGCCGATGCCCACTGTCCCATGGACAGCTCAGATGCTCCTGCACATACCATAAGTATGATGCCCAGAACAAATATCCGTGTCTTAAACAGAGCCCCGATCGACATTCCCTCTCCTTCATCAACCAGATTCTCTATCGGGCACGTTGCAAAGTTGTAGACATTATAGAGCGGCAGCAATGCCCATATGCAGGAAAGCCACTTCCAGTGATCCACTCCGAATTCAGCAAAAAACGCTGTCGACAGCACGATGACCCCGACGCTTCCCCAGCAGTAAAACGAATGGAGAAGGCTCATCACTGCCTCTTTATTCTCGAACGGGCATGCTTCAACGATAGGACTTCCCAATACCTCTATCAGACCGCTGCCTATCGCATAGATCACCACGCTTATGATGATGCCTGTGAACGGATCCGGCAGCAGCTCCGGCAACACCGCAAGTCCTATCAGCCCTGCAGCGGATGTAAGCTCCGATACGATCACACAAGCTCGATATCCCGTATTTACCATGAATCTCGCACACAGGATGTCCACTATCAGCTGGGTCAGAAATAAAGCTGTTGATATAAGCGCCACTTTTCCAAGCGGTATCCCGTAGTTCTTATGAAATGTCAGATATAATAGCGGTGCGAAATTTGCCGCGATAGCCTGTGTTATAAACCCCAGATAGCACGCGATCAGTGTTTTACGATATTTATCTTTATGTGGCATCTTACGTTCCTTCGTATGCTATCTTGATTATATCATCTATGCCTGCTTCTTCTATCGAGACATCCTTTATCGATCTTTTTCCGGAAAGATCCGCAATGATGTCGGCCGCCGTGGTATCGGCTTTCATGAACTTATATTTGGCTATATTCCCGTTATGCTCTATCATCTCGCATTTTTCATGCTCCGGAGCCTCTTCATCATAGTACTCGACGACAAGCGTCTTATAAGGAGCGATCCTGTCTGTGATCTCGGTGAGATTTCCATCCTCCATCATCACGCCATGGTTGATGATGATAAGCCTTTCGCACAGCTCCTGTATATCTCCAAGATCATGTGTGGTCAATATTACTGTCGTATTCCTGACCCGGTTGATCTCCTTTATGAACTTACGTAGCGAGTACTTGGATGAGACATCAAGCCCTATAGTCGGCTCATCAAGAAAAAGCACCTTGGGAGAATGAAGCATCGATGCAACAAGATCTCCTTTGACCCTCTGACCAAGTGACATCTGACGGACCGGTTTGTCCAGGATCTCCTTTATCCCGAGGATGTCATCCATAATATCTATCGTATTATCGTAGTCTTTCTGATCTATCCTGTATATGTGCTTTAAGAGTTCGAAGCTTTCCTGCAGGCGCAGATCCCAATTGAGCTGCGACCTCTGTCCGAAGACAACACCTATATCCCTTACGACTTCTTTTCTGTACTTTGCAATGTCCTTTCCGTCGATCAGGACGCTTCCCTTTGTCGGAGTCAGTATCCCCGACATCATTTTTATCGTAGTACTCTTTCCCGCACCGTTAGGGCCGATGAAGCCAACGATCTCGCCCTTATCGATATGAAATGACAGGTCTTTTACAGCATGGACAGGCGTAAGCTCCTTTTTGATCAGACCTTTCAAAGCTCCCTTCAGTCCGGCTTCCTTTTTCTTCAGGATATAATCTTTGATAAGATTTTGGACATCTATCATGATCAGTTTCCCGCGCTTTCGTATTTTTTCAGTCCGGAGTTAAAATATGCTCCGGCAACCATCATCACCGCGATCCCCACGAGAAGTGTGATAACAGGAACCATAGCAGTCGCACCTATCCCGTTTTCTATACTGAGGAGAGAAGAAACCGGATAAAAGGATACCCATCCTACCGGTATCAGATATGTCAGTATGAACTGCATGCTCTCCGGGTACATGGAGATGGGATACATCGTTGTCTTATCCATGATCTCCTGTGTATATTGTCCGAAATCAACGGCACTTCTTGTATGAAACGATGTGCTTCCAAGAAGGATGTATATCCCTCCACGTATAAGCGTCGCTCCTATGAGCATGACGATCACCGACAGCACAAATACAGGTGTGACATTGATCTCACACTTGATACAACCGTATATGAAGACAATGATTCCCGGGATCAGATCCGTGATACCGAATATGTTGATATTCGTGAAGAAGAACTGATACAGAACGCCAAGCGGTCTTGTCAGATATCTGTCAAATTCACCTTCTATCACAAACCATCCCATGAACCATCCCTGGACGAAGAATATCATCGAAAGAGCATGGGATATAACGGATAATCCGTACAGGAAAGCAAGCTGTCCATAATCCCATCCGTTGATCTCGCCGAAGGATTCGACAACGAACTTGATGATGGCAAAACCCATAATGAACTGAAGCGGATTGGAGATCAGCCATCCTGCGATATTTGAAGGATATTCGATTATCGTCATGAATGCCATCTTTATCACATGCCATGTGACGTCAAGATAATGACAAAGCTCTCCGACGGATTTTCTGATCATCATCCCCCCTGCACCATGACCTTTCTTGTCACCCTGTTCTGCGCATAGAAAAATACGAGTGACAATGCAACAAGCCACATAAGCTGTATCTTCATCTGGAATAAGTGCTCGCTCCTGTCACCTCTTCCAATGTAGATACTCAGCGGAAGCTGATAGATATACACAAACGGCAGCGATGACAGCACTCTCGCTATACTCTCCGGGAAGAACCAGATCGGGATTATACTGCCCGACAGTAGTCTTAACAGATGCTTTTTTACCTGGATCAGTGCATCAATGTTTACAGCCGTAAACGCCATCATCCCAAATAAGGCGGCGATCAGCCAGTTGATCAAAAACGATTCCGCAACTGAGATGATAAAAAGAGGAAGCTCACGTGTATCTGCCATGGCCGGTACTTTGATCATCAAAGAGCCGACAAGCAGTATGGGAAGCATGTTCTGAAAGATAAGTGCTATGATGCTGCCGATATCCTCTGCAAAGTACACTCCGAACAGGTTGACTGGCTTCATCATATCCGTGGCAACCATCCCTTTTTCGACACTTTTTTCGATCCTTCTTTCCACGTTCGTGATAAGCAGGACCGACAGTGCTGATGAAATGATTATGTATGTGAGCATGCTCTGGGCATCCACACCACCGACCATATCCTGATCTTTATAGAGAGCTTTCCAGAAATATGCTGAAGTGATCATGATGATCGTCTGCATGATGATGTTCCCGTACACGTTGAACTCATACGTCATGCTCTTTATTATCTGTGTCTTTATGATATAGAGATATTTCATAATAAAAGATTGTAACATCGCTTTCGCTTTGTTTCCAATCTAGTGACCCTTGTGCTTTTCCTTTTTCTTCTGTTGTTTCATCTCAAACAGTCTGTCGCTTTCAGCTTCCCTCTCCTTCCGGCTCCGCTCTTTTCTCACCTGCTTATTCTGCTCCTGCTGCAGCTTGAGAGCCTGCTGGGATTTCGTGCCTATACCGTTTTCCAGAGTCTGTTTTCTCGCATCACGCTGTGCTCTTTTCGGGTTTTTCTTTTCATCCTTTATTTCTGTTTTAACTGCCGGACTGAAGTTCAGGCTGTAGTAATTCCTGTTGACATACTCCCATATATCGTAATCCTTTGGTTCCGCACCAAAAGTCACTTTAGATGCAGATAACTTTCCATCTTCAATCCTCTCGAAAACGCCGACCCAAAAAGGATCTTCAAAGTAGACTTTCAGACGTCCCTGACTTTTATCCGTTTTCATAGCCTTTATTCTTATTGCATAGCTGCTTTCTCAATAAACATATCAGTGCGATCATCACAATGTATATACCCGATAAAACAACATAGAACCATATATCCACCTGCAAAAAACAATACAGGAAATTAAAGCAAAAATGGATCACTATGCCGTAAAGAAGGTTGTCATTTTTCTCCATGAAAAAGTTCATGATGAAGCAAAGTCCTGTCATTACAATGACATTGGATAAGATATAGGGGATCATTTGTATCCCCATATAATCCGAGTCAACAAACCAGAGTACGGTATGCCAGAACGCCCATACCACACCCTGTATCACGGATGCTTTGAAAAAGCTGTACTTACCGTTCAGATAAGGTCGCAGATAACCTCTCCATCCTGACTCCTCTCCGGTAGGACCTGTCGTGACCGAAAACAGAAAAGATGCCCAGAACGGATATGTTCCAAGGCTCCAGTATTCAGCAAACGATTTTCCCTGAAGCAAAGACAGTATGAGTACCGTCACCAGCGTCGCAGCCAAAGTGATCACGGCTGCAACTGCAAGTGTTACTGTATTGATCCTTCCGCCAAAAACCTTTCTGTAGAACTGACCTACTGTCATGCCGGGACAGAAATACTTAAATCCCACGAGCAACACAATAGTCGGTGCCCACGCACAGACATTTGACAGTATCCTCATGACGACCGGCGGGCAGTGGAACACCATGCTGGCTGTCCCGCATATACCCAACACCATCACCCAGAATACGATATAGCTCAAGAATATATATTTTTTTACTCGTTTTTCCATGCCATCAGTATATAGCATACAAAACACCTCATCAATAACTGATGAGGTGAGTTGTATATTATATGGGATGAAATGCAGTAAAGAAAAAAGGTTCAGACATCCCCTTTTCTATTTCTCAACCAGAATCTTAACCAAATGGGATTTCTACGGATTATTGTTTTTCAGTATCTCTGCGAACTAGAGTATAGATTTAATTTCTTTGATAAGTTCCGGGAGATCATCTCTTATCGTATCCCATACGATTGTAAAATTGACTCCTTCATATCCATGAACGATTCGATTTCTTAAGCCGTATATCTGATTCCACGGTATAGACTTGATTGAGCTCTTTAACTCATCACTAAGAGAAGATTTCGCTAATTCTCCAATTTGCATAAGATTAAATACCGTTGCCTCAACACACATGTTATCGGACTGGAACGCGTTGCAATCCTCGTGTTTTGATGCATACTCTATTGCATGCTCAGCATGCTTTAATATCTTGAGAAGGACTTCCTTATCTTTATTCTCCATATATTAATACTCCCGTGCTGTTTATTTCTGACAGGACACGTGATTCACTCTCAACTTGGGAAGCATCTATCAGATCTACCGGCCTGTTCAATGCCGTTGTAACATCTTCAAGCAACCCAAAAAACTTCAGTCCTTTAAGGCCACTATCTACAAAGATATCAATGTCACTACGTTCATTTGCAGTACCTTTGGCATATGACCCAAATAATACGGCTTTTCGGACATTATATCTTCCAAATACCGGTATTAAGCTTTCCTGAATAGATTCAATACTAGGCATATCTTATCCCACATCAGAGGAGCAGCAAAAGTATTCCATAACTCAAGTACAATGTTTATTTTATCGACTATACTCTGTTAAAAATATTATAGGCTAATACAATGTAAAAAGCCAATTATGTGATCTATGATGTCACATAATCATAAGTCTTCATTATCCATATTTTCTCTTCACCGAAAAATAGTGTTTGTAAACACTATTTTGTTGTAAAAGTCATTTTGACTATGAACCTGCGCGGCCCGGCCGCAGCCGCACTCGGTGCGGCTAAGCGCGGCTCGAAAACAGCCAAAGGGCTGTTTTCGCCCTACCTCCCTTTTAGGCAGGTTCTGTAAGGCCGCAGAGTCGATTTTATTATTCCGACAGAAAAAGGGAACCTGCTGGTTCCCTTTTTCAGTCGGAGTGACAAGATTCGAACTTGCGGCCTCTACCTCCCTAAGGTAGCGCTCTAGCCAAACTGAGCCACACCCCGATATTCAGATATTAGCAGTGCTCCGGGACAAGCCTCTCGCACAGCGCTCGTATATTCTATATTATTTATGTCGTTGATGTCAAGGGACAGATGCTTTTATCAGCTCAAATATCCTTCTGTTCGTCT
>JAEEGL012641460.1_pt1 | contig 10947 bp, 7 predicted proteins | sample 9134231 | NCBI WGS metagenome assembly JAEEGL01 (sample SAMN16246548, study PRJNA631951) | gut metagenome | biome: gut microbiome; feature: rumen; material: fiber-attached | host: Bos | place: Iran: Karaj | collected 2018-10 | reverse complement strand
GTATACGCAGAAAGCCGCTTTCGGCGGCAAGCTGTATAAGACCGAAGACGGGCTCGTATGGGACGTATGCGAAATAAGTTATGCGGGCCGGCCGATCATGGCAGGCGGCTCCGTATCGTATAGTTTCAACAAAAACGGTCTTCTTACGTCACGTTATGATAACGGAAAGATCTACGCCTCCGTCGGCGGCATATTGCAAGATAAGAATTAAAATAACCGAACGTACCGTCCGGCGCTCTGTTTTCAGGGCGCCGGGCGACCGTTTTTTATTTCCGTCAGGTGTTCGCATTTGACGTATCCTCCGCGTCCGGAGCCTCTTTTCCGCGATACGAAGACGACGGCTCCGCCCGGGGCGAGGCGGTACGAATAAGCAAATTCCCGCTTAGACAGTTTTACGCCGCGCTTGGCAAACGCGGCTTTCGCTTTTTTATACACTTCTTTTGAAAAAGGAAAGCAAAGCGGCGCAGCGCGCCCTTCGGAGTCGAATGTGAAAGCAAACGGAACGTAAGCGTACGCCTTGTCTCTGCCTTTGGAGATCAGCTCGAAAAAGACGCTGAGCGACCCGTCGCCGGCTTCGTATACCGAGTAAACGCAGCCGTGATAGGTAAAGCGCGCGCTTTCAAGCGCGTTTTTCTTAAGCGCGCCGAAAAACTTGCAGAGAAACGCGTTTATCCGCTTCGCGCGTTTCGTATCGTCGGCGGCGTACGGGCAGCCGAGCCGCAGTTTTACCGTAGAATCGCCGGTCTTTACGTTCTCGTTTATCTCTTTTGCTTCAAGGTTCATAAATTACTCTCCGTTTTTTTAAATAAACTTATAGATTATTATGATGGGATTTGTTATAATATACTGAATAATAATGTAAAGCGGAGGATGATCATGCGCTGTTCCGAACTTATACTGTCGGTAAAGGACGGAAAATACGATAAAAGACTCGCAGAACTGTACGGCGAAGAGTCGCTTTCAAAAGAGAAAGAACGCATAAGCAAGGCGGCCGCCGGTTTTATGGAAAATTACGGCGACGGCGAGGTAAGGCTGTTTTCGACGAGCGGCAGAAGCGAGATATCGGGCAATCATACCGACCACAACCGCGGCTGCGTGCTCGCGGCGTCGGTCGATCTCGACATAATCGCCGTTGTGATGAAGACAGGCGACGGCGTCATAAGGATCAAGAGCGAAGGCTTCGACGAAGACGTATGCCCGCTCGAATGCCGCGAATATAAAAAATACTCGTCGGCGGCGATCATATACGGCGTATGCGGCGGGTTTGAAAAAGTCGGCGGAAATATCGGCGGTTTTTGCGCGTATACGACCTCTTCCGTGCTGAAAGGCAGCGGCCTTTCGTCGTCTGCGGCTTTCGAAGACATGGTCGGATTCATACTGTCGGAGCTTTACAATAACGGCGAGGTCGACAACGTTACGATCGCAAAGATTTCGCAGTGCGCCGAAAACGAATATTTCGGTAAGCCCTGCGGGCTGATGGATCAGGTAGCCTGCGCCGTGGGCGGCTTCGTGTTCATAGATTTCGAAAACGACGAACCGAAGATCACGCCGATAAAATTCGATCTTGCCGGCGCCGGTTACGATCTCTGTATCGTCAACACCGGCGGCAGTCACGCCGATCTGAACGAAGATTACGCGTCCGTCCCGTTCGAGATGAAAGCGGTCGCCGCGTGCTTCGGCAGAAGCGTTCTGCGCGGCATAACGAAAGAAGAACTGCTTGCGAAAGCTCCCATACTCCGTGAAAAGCTCGGCGACAGACCGATACTTCGCGCTCTGCATTTCATAAATGAAAACGAACGCGTGATCAAACAGCGCGACGCGCTGATGAACGGAGATTTTGAAACTTTTCTTAAGCTCGTGAAAGAATCGGGCGATTCGAGCTTCAGATTCTTACAGAACGTATACACAAATAAAGATCCGAACGAACAGGGCGTTTCGCTCGCGATATGCGCGTCTGAAAACATCCTCGGCGATAACGGCGTCTGCCGCGTTCACGGCGGCGGTTTCGCCGGTACGGTACAGGCGTTCGTAAAGCGCGGATTCACGAAAGAATATAAAGAAAAGATAGAAAAAGTATTCGGCAAAGGCTCCTGCTCCGTACTTTCCGTACGGGCGGAAGGCACGGCCGTGATCGTATAAAGGAGAAGTATATGGCTAAAAAAGTCAAGTGCGCGGCAAATCCGCGCCTCGGCGTCGTAGGCGGTCAGGCGGTCGTCGAAGGCGTTATGATGAAGAGCGGTTCGAATATGGCGATAGCCTCGCGTATGCCGGACGGTTCGATAAAGGTCTCAAAAACAAAACTCGCCACGGTCAAGGATAAAAACAAAATCCTCAACTGGCCGATTATAAGAGGCGTTATAAATTTCGTTGAAATGATGGCGCTTTCGTTCAAAACGATGGATACCGCCGCCGAGGCGCTCGGACTTGAGGAGGAAGAACCGTCAAAGTTCGAAAAATGGCTTGCAGAAAAGCTCCATATCAATCTGACCACGTTCATAACGATAATCGGCGGCGTACTCGGCGTTCTGCTCTCGGTCGCTCTGTTCGTTTTTCTGCCGAGCGCGGCGGGATCGGGTCTGTCAAAGTTATTCGAGTGGATAAGCGGCGGCACTTTCAAGCTCGCCGATCATCCGATACTGTTCTCGGTCATCGAAGGCTTTATCAAGATCGCGATATTCCTTTTATATCTTTATCTCGTTTCGCTGATGAAAGACATCCGCCGCGTGTTCGAGTATCACGGCGCGGAGCATAAATCGGTATTCTGTTACGAAGCCGGAGAGGAGCTGACGCCCGAAAACGTAAAAAAATTCTCGCGTTTCCATCCGAGATGCGGCACGTCGTTCATGTTCTTCATGATGATAATCGGCATAATAATCGGCTGCTTCATAACGACCAGCATACCGATATTAAGAGCGCTCATAAGGATCGCTTTGCTGCCGGTCACCGTCGGTATCGGCTACGAGGTCATCAAATACGCGGGCAAACACAACAACGTCATCATCCGCGCGATATCGGCGCCGGGCCTTTGGGTACAGCGGCTCACGACGAGAGAACCTGACGAAAAGCAGATGGAATGCGCGATAGCCGCGCTCAAATCTGCGCTTCCCGCAGAATTCCCGGGTTACGAACCGAAAGATCAGTTCGGACCGTTTGACGGAGAAGAGGGTGAAGAAGATAAGACCGGCGGCATGAAGCTCGTGTTCGCATACAAGAGAAAGATCGAACGCGAACAGAGCGCGCACAGAAGGGTCGTGCTTTCGCAAATGACGCCGAAAGAACGCGCAAGATACAGACAAAAAGAGAAAAGATGACGTATTCGCGCCTTTACCGGCAGATAAAAAGTCTGATCGGCGGCGAGGCGAACGAATTCTGCAGGTGTTTTTTCAAAAAAGAGCCGGCTGAAATAAGGTTTTGCGAAGACGAAGCGGAAAATACCGAAGAGGCGATCCGCTTATGCGAACGCATAAGAGACGGCGAACCGATGCAGTATATTTTCGGTTACGCGTACTTTTACGGGCTTGAGATCATATGCCGGCAGAACGTGCTGATACCGCGCTCCGATACGGAAACGGCGGTGGAGATCGCCGTGAAGACTCTGCCGCCCGGCTCGGTCTTCGCCGATATCTGCTGCGGTACGGGCTGTATAGCCGCGGCGCTGCTGTATGCGAGGCCGGATCTGAAAGCGGTCTGCGCCGATATAAACGAAGACGCCGTAAGTTTAACGCGAAAAAACCTTGAAAAATACGGACTTGCTGAAAGAGCGAAGACCGCCGTGTTCGACGTCTTCTCCGACTGGTCGGTTTTGCCTCGTTTCGACGAGGTGATAAGCAATCCGCCGTATATAAAAACCATAGATATGGCGTCTTTGCCGGATAACGTGAAAAGAGAACCGTACGAGGCTCTCTGCGGCGGGGAAGACGGGCTCGATTTTTACAAAAGGATCATTACGGCAGCCAAGGAACGGTTAGCCGAAAAAACGCATATAATATTTGAAATAGGGTACGACGAAGCAAACGACCTGAGACGTCTTGCGGAAAACGAAAGTCTTTCCTGTGAGATATATAAGGACGTTTCTGATAACGACAGAGTCGCCGTACTCAAAGGGAGCGGTTTATGGAAGAACTGATCATACTGTTCGGCGGCAGATCCGCTGAGTACGAGGTATCGCTTTTGAGCGCGTACAACGTTATCAAAGCGGTCGAAAACGGCAAATATTCGCTTATAAAGATCGGCATGACGAAAGAAGGCGTCTGGTACGAATATACAGGCGACAATGAGAAAATAAAGAACGGCGAATGGGTGACCGATACCGGTAATCTCGGTGAGGTAAGCCTGATCCCTCACAAGGGGATATATTCGGAAAAGCAGAAGAGGATCATACAGAACACGGTCCCCGTGTTTCCTGCCGTACACGGCAATTACTGTGAGGACGGTAAACTGCAGGGACTTCTCGATATGTGCGGCTTTGATTACGTCGGTCCGAAGACCACCGCGTCGGCAGTCTGTATGGATAAGCACATAACCAAGCTTATAATGAACTCGTACGGCATACCGCAGGCGGATTTCGTACTGATAACGAAGCATAACAGAGCCGACGCGGCGAAGCTCGTCTCGGCGAAATTCACTTATCCCGTATTCGTAAAGCCCGCCAACGCCGGCAGTTCGGTCGGCTCCGCCAAGGTAAAAGACGAGGCGGAACTTTCGCAGGCGATAGAAACGTCGATGCGCTACGACGGCAAAGTGCTCGTTGAGGAATACATAAAGGGCAAAGAGGTCGAGGTCGCGGTCATGGGCAACGACGAACCGTTCACATCCCGCCCCGGCGAGATCTGCCCTAACAGCGAGTATTACGACTACGATACGAAATATAAGACCGATACGGCGGCTTATTACATACCCGCGAGGATCGGTGAAGAAGCGGAGAAGAAGATAAAGGAATATGCGCTTACGATATACAAAGCGGCGGACTGCAGATGCCTTTCGCGCGTCGACTTCTTCGTCTGTGACGACGGCAAGATCGTATTCAACGAAATAAACACGCTGCCGGGCTTCACGTCGATCTCGATGTATCCGTCTTTGATGCAGGCGTACGGATTCACTTACGCTGAAATAATCGAAAAACTCGTTGAGTTTGCAAAGGAAAACAGAAGATGAAGCCGATAGGTATATTCGACAGCGGCCTCGGCGGGCTCTGCGCGCTGAAAGAACTGCGCGCGCTGATGCCCGGTACGGATCTGATCTATTTCGGCGATACAGGCAGAACTCCGTACGGCACGCGCTCGGCTGAGACGATAATGAAATACGCAAATCAGGACGCGCGGTTTCTTATGTCGCAAAACGTCTGCGCCGTACTTATCGCCTGCGGCACGGTCTCGACCGTGGCGCTGAACGCCCTGAAGCTCACGCTCCCCGTTCCCGTTTACGGCGTCGTATCGGCGGCGTCGGTCGAAGCGGCAAAGACGACGAAAAACGGAAAAATAGGCGTCACCGGTACCGGCGCGACGATAGGCTCCGGCGTATTCGAACATGAACTGAAGCTCATAAACGGCGATTTCGAGGTCCATTCGGTCGCCTGCCCGCTTCTCGTACCGATAGTCGAATACGGTTTTGCCGGCGACGAGATAGCGTATCTCGCCGTGAAAAAATATCTGGAACCGCTGACGGATAAGGGCGTCGACACGGTGATACTCGGCTGCACGCATTTTCCGATACTGAAAAAGATGATGGAAAAAGCCGCGCCCGGCGTAACGTTCATCGATTCGGGCGCCGCCGCCGCGCGAAAGATCGCGTCGGAATTCTGCGACGGAGACGGAGAGGGAACGGTACATTGCTACGTATCCGACACGCCGTCAAACTTCAACAAGACCGCCGGGGTCTTTCTCGGCAAAGACTTCGATTTCGACGTAAAAAGAATAGATATAGAAGCGTACTGAGAGCCGCCGGCAAACAAGCCGTCGGCTTTTTGCGCGGCGCGCAAAGATCTGCGGCCGGCAAGACGCAATCCGCGAATAAAATATATAATTCCGCTTCTTTCTGCGCTTGACAAAACCGATAAAATGATTTATAATATAAACAGTAATCCGGGATCGATCCGGGCGTAGGAGGTATAAATATGAAAAGAATTCTTGCGGCGATAATCACGGCGGTGATGGTCATCAGCCTGTGTCCGCTTTCGGTATCCGCGGGCGACGGTTCGGAGGCGCAGAGATCAACTGACGTGCCGGACGATTCCGGCAGGGTCAGGATCGTTGCTTTTGCCGGTACGCTCACCGGCGCCGATGAGGACGGCTATACCGAAGAGGATTCCATAGTTACGGTAACGCTTGACGAAACGCGCTTTTCCGACCTGACGTTTGATCACTGGGCGGATATATACGGCGATATCGTGCCGGCGAAAAGCTTCAAGCTCATCGCTTCGAAAAACGTATATTTTTACCCCGTTTTTTCCGATTTTGCCGGAACGTTCGGCGAATGGGAGCTGATCGAAGCCGGTCAGTACTGTGAAAACGGTGATCTTTATATGCGCGTCGATCCCGTTTCGGGGCTGACCGAGTATAAACTCCAGTATTTCAATCACGGCAGTCACGATTTCGGACCTTACGAACTGCTCGACGACGAGTGCTGTCACCATGTCTGCACTCATTGCGGTTATGAAGAGATCGAAGATCACTGGTTCGGTACGGAGATCATCGTTACCGAAGCCACGCACGAGCACGAAGGCCTCGCCGTGTCGACCTGTTCTAACTGCGGTTCGACGGTCGAGCGCAAACTGCCGAAGCTGACGGAACACGTTTACGACAACTACAGCTGGACCGTAGCAGAACCGTCTGTCGACGGTCAGTACGGCAAACGCAGCCGCAAGTGCCTTTACTGCGATCACGAAGAAACGTACTGGTATCTGCAGTCCGATTTCAAAAAACTGTTTGAAAACCGCTCGATCAGATATAAAGAAACGTACGGCGGCAAGATCGAGCATAACGAGCAGTATTACAGCTTCAGCCTCGAAGACGGCAGGACCGTATATATCTGGGCGCTGCAGTACGTTTATGCCTACAGCACCGGCAGCGACAGCGGGCAGACGTTCATCTTTATGTTCATAGACGACAACGATCCGACGAATCTCAAACCAATTTATCTGTCAAAAACGAGAGGTTCGAGCTATATCGACCAGTATCTCTGGGCGTACTACGGCTACGCGTATGATTTTGAAGACTGGCTCGGCTGCCTCGATTACATAGATTCGCTGCACGGATACGAAGGCGGCGGCGGGATCACGATAGGCAACGCGATGAGCGCGAGAGACTCGACGCTCTACGATTTCTCCACCAAATGGGAAGAAGAATACAACGGTATGCTCATACCGGTCACGGAAGATCCGGATTCTTTTCTGACGACGACCGGCGAATGGAGAAAATGGGAGGTCTGCAGCGACGGCTTCAGATCCGCGGCGACGACGGTATATCTCGGCGACGATGAAAACGGCGAGCCGATATACGAATACTACGGCGGTTTCGAAGACTGCGTCGAGTACAGGATCTGGGTCGCCGGCAGCGGCGAAGGCAGCGACTACAAAAAATACAAATATATGTCGGTCGACAAAAACTCCGGCATAACGACGGGCATAGAAGAGACCACGACTCAGTACAGAACGTCATTCTACTTCGAAAAAGTAAAAGATATAATTTCCACAGATGAATACGCGGCTCTCGACGAAAACCGTCAGCGCGGATTCGTCAACGTCGAAAACATAGAAACGGAGATCCGCGATTTCTGCAAAGAGCAGGGCAGAGGAGCGTTCTACAACTTCTCGCTTGCCGAACCCGATCATGCAAAAGCCGTCCGCGTACTCGTAAACGGCAATTACAAGACTACGGGCCTTACCGAATTCTGGAATCCGATGTATAACGACGCTCACGTATTCTTCGTACCGCAAAACGAGGGTGAAAACGCCGTTTACAGCCTCAATCTCCAGTGGAAGCCGGCTGACGACAGAGAATTCGATTACTGGGAAATATACGATTTCCAAAATCAGCGTTGGGAGCTTCTGAGCCTCGACCCCGATATCAATATCAACACCTACGAAGATCCGCTGATCGGCGCGACCTTTATCAGATGCGTCGATCATCACGTGGACATACAGGGCGACTACACGGTCAAAGTCGAAGGCGGCACGTATCAGATCGTGACCGAATCGAACGTGTATTACTGCGAATCGGAAGGCGTGGTCCCTGCGGACTCTTACGTCTGCCCCGTTGAAGATTACGACCTCATACCCGACGGCATGGTGTTCGATCACTGGAAAGTCGTCGTAGACGGCGACGAGATCGCGGAACCGGAATGGGTGTATTACAGATACCATGAATGCCTGATCATAACAGGCGACACCGAATTCATCGCCGTCTACGTTGAGCAGCCGTATTATCTGTCGGTATACGGCGAAAACGGCGAGGTATACCGCGACGGCGAGGAATTTTACGGCGGCGAGTTCAAGGCCGGCGACGTGATAACGATCACGACCGAAGGCTGGGAAGATTATACGTATTTCTACGGCTGGTATCAGTACGTTGAAAGCGGCGATCCTTACGAATCCGTAAAGCCCGGCACGGCAGTAAGAGCGATACGCCCGGCGGATGAGCCGGAAAAAGGCGGCGCGGAAGAAATACTTATCGGCACCGATCCGACGCTCGTATTCACGATGCCGGCGTCGCACGTTCAGATAGTCGCTAAATGGGGCGCGACGGAGACGCCACCCGACAATTACCATAACGTACACATAACGAACGGATTTATATATTCCGGTATGTACGGTATGAACGTTACGGATCTGCGCGTCGATGATTACACGGATTTCTGCATACTGCCCGACTGGAGCCTCGGCCTCGATATCACCGAATGGAAGATCACGGGCGAACTCAACGGCGAACCGTGGGAAGATACCGCCGACCCGTGGGAAGACGGCACGGCGCGGTACGGCGTATGGAGCTGTGAAGATATGCCTGTCGACCTCACGGTCACCGGTACCGGAGAACCGCACGTACACGATATAGCCGTATGCGAAGCGGTCGATCCGGACTGCGAGTATCCCGGCTGGTGCGAATACTGGTACTGCACGGTATGCGGCGCGTTGTTCAGTGATGACGCGGGAGAGAATGAAGTGAAGCCCAAAGATATTGAGATCCCGCCCCTCGGTCACGACTGTTACGTCGTCGAATGGAAATGGGCTGCGGATCATTCAAGCGCAAGGGTGAAACTCTGCTGCCGCCGCTGTGACGAGAACTTCAGAGTGAACGCGCAGATCACCTCGGAGACGCTCGGCGATAAGACGGTATATACCGCGACGGCCGTATATCAGGGCGCGGAATATACCGATACGGTCGAAACGGCACCTTCTTTCGTCTGCGGAGACGCGACCGGCGACGGAAAAGTCGACGGCAGAGACCTGATAAGGCTCCGCAAGCTCCTTATGGCGTACGATCCTGACGATCCGTCTTCACCCGAGCCGCCTCCCGAAGCCGACTGCAACGGCGACGGAGTCGTCGACGGCAGAGACCTGATACGTCTGCGCAAGTATCTCGCCGGATACGACGACGAGACGGGATTGTCCGATCATCCCCTCGGTCCTCAGCCGTAAAACAGCGAATAACGGTTTTCCGCGTAAGCCGTCACAAAGGCTTGCGCGGAAATTTTTTGTGATTTAATGAATAATAATGCTCCCTGCTGGTTGCAAAACGCAAAAATATATGATACAATATAAAAAAAGATCATGACCGTAAATTTCCGATAAAGGAGAAGACCATGAAAAAAACGAAGCTTTTATGCGTTATACTTATTGCGGCGATACTGACCGGACTTTTGCCGTCTCTGCCCGCGCTGGCGGTCACGGAATACGAGCTTTACGTCGCCGGCGTCAAGGTGACGAGTTCAAACAGAACCGACGTTTTAGGCGACGGAGCGTTCTCGTTCGATCCCGATACGAAAACGCTGACCGTCAAAGGCGACTGCGATACCGGAACTGCGGAAACGAGCGCTATAAAAAATTATATTTCTGGACTTACGGTCTACGTTGCAAACGACGTGAAGTTCAGGATCGGCAACGACGATTATGTGGGTATTTTTTTAGGCGAAAGTCTCAAGATAACGGGTCCCGGATTGCTTCAAGTCAATGCAGATATTGCCGGCAGAAACACGACGCAGGTGCTGACGATAGAGGATGCAATGATCGAAACGACCGGAGTGACTTATTTAGGCGGCGTTAAAATAAATAACAGTTTTATCCGCGCAGGTTCGTTCACATATTGCGGCAATATCGATTTAGGCGACTGTACGATAACCGAGCCGGCCGGCGCAATAAGAGATCACGGTTTTATTCTCGGCTCCGATCACTATCACACCGCCCATAACGTTACCATAGAAAAAGCGTACGACTTTCTTGTTGGCGGCAAATACGCGACAATACGCAATAAAAACGATATTTTAAATAACGGCGTCTTTTCATACAATCCCGACACTAACGTTCTGACGGTAAAAGGAGATTACAAGACAAATGAAACGATAATAAACAACAGGAGCGCCGACGATCTGACCGTCTTTGTTGCGAAGGACAGCACGCTTAGGTGTACGTCCGGAGATCCCGTTATAAAAACGAACACGGATATGAAGATAACCGGTCCGGGCAAGCTGTCATTAAGAGGCGGAAACGGTATAACCGTTGTCACCGGCGCAAACCCTCCCAGAACGCTGACTATAGACCGCGCCATAGTAGATATATACGCTGACAGGCACGGTATCGGAAGCCAAACAGGCCTCCACTACGGCGACCTTGTAATTAAGGACAGTTACGTTCACGCCGTCGGCAACAACAGCAGCCGGGGAGCGATAGACTACATAAATCTGTATCTTCGCAGCGGAGAGATCGTGTATCCCCAGGATGCGGTGATAGACCGGTCC
>JAEEGL012136561.1_pt1 | contig 10947 bp, 9 predicted proteins | sample 9134231 | NCBI WGS metagenome assembly JAEEGL01 (sample SAMN16246548, study PRJNA631951) | gut metagenome | biome: gut microbiome; feature: rumen; material: fiber-attached | host: Bos | place: Iran: Karaj | collected 2018-10 | reverse complement strand
TTTTTCCATTCTCTGCAACCTTTCAAGTTATCTATAGTTATTTTAGCGATATTAGAAATAATGAAAAGCGTTAATCCTATTTTGTCATGTTAAAACTCTCACAATTGTCTAATCCTTTCCTTAATTCTTCACTTTTGTATTTTTTTCTTTTTGTTCTATAAACAAAGTAGGGCTGTTCTTTTATGACTTCCTTCAACTGTTTCGCTGAAATCACTACAGCAAAGAGGTGTCTGTATGAAAACTCTTGGTATTATAGGTGGCATGGGCCCTATGGCAACAGTCGATCTAATGCGTAAAATAATTTTGTCTACAGATGCAAAAAGTGACCAGGAGCATATTCATATGATTGTGGATTGCAATACTCAGGTACCAGATAGATCTGCTGCAATTGAAGGAAGAGGAAAATCTCCTGTTAAGGAGATGTTAAAGTCAGCAAAACTCCTGGAATCTCAAGGTGCTGATGTCATAGTGATTGCATGTAATACCGCTCATTATTTTCTGGATGAATTCAAAGATAAGGTCAATGTTCCAATCATCAATATGGTAGATGAGACAGTTAAATATTGTGTGGATTCAGGTTATTCAGAAATCGGTTTACTGTGTACTATAGGTACTAAAAATACAGGTCTTTACCAGAAAGCCTGTGACAAGTTTAATCTTAAACTTATAGTTCCTGATGATGAGGAGATTAAAGCAATTCAGGATATGATTTATTCTGGAGTTAAGGCTAATAATTTTGATTATGATACTTCTGATGTTAAGACCGTAATTTCAAATATGACAAAAAGAGGGGCACAGGCATTTATACTTGGCTGTACTGAAACTCCAATTGCAGTGCAGATGTATAATCTTGAGGGTAGTTTTATTGATTCATCACAGGTGCTGGCTAATAAAGCTATAGAGTCTGTGGGAGCACATTTAGTTAAAAAGTAATGAATCGTACTAATTAACTATATTAGGTTTCAGAATTTCTTTTATCTGTCCTTTTCTTGGGCAGCTTTCCTTTTTCCATATCATTTTTTGGAATTTCCTCAGAATTTTGAAGAAATTCCATCAATTATTCTTGCTCTTGTCAGAGTTTGGTAACAATATTAAACAAACTGACTAAGGAGTATCGTCTATGAAAAAAATGTTAAAGCTTGTTTCTGCAGTAGCAGGTTTAATGATTGCATCAAATGCTCTGGCAGACCATGAAAAGGTTTCTATTAACTTCCCAACAGCATCTGCTTCAGGTGCCCTATATGCTGTTGGTGCAGCTATCACTCATCTATGGGATAGCAAAATCGATTACGTAAGTGCTTCAAGTCAGGCTTCAGCAGGTGGTATTGATAACCTAAATCAGGTTGCTGAAGGCGAGGCTCAGGTATCAATCGCAATCTCAAGCAACTGCTATCAGGCTTTAAACGGTACAGACAGTTTTGAAGGTTATGCTTATCCAGATCTGAAGGTTATCGCAGGTCTTTACTTTAATCCAAATCAGGTTGTTGTAACCGGTAAATCTGGGATCAACACCTTAGAAGATGTTAAAGGCAAGCATTTTGCTGTAGCATCAGCAGGTTCTAGTGTTTATGGAGAGTGTGAGAATCACTTTGTGGCTGCCGGTCTAAAATTCCCTGACGACCTGAATGCCGAGTACATTACCTTTACCGATGCAGCTGATATGCTTCAGAACAACACCATTGACGGAGCATGGATTATGTCAGGTGTTCCTGCATCAGCAGTAACTCAGGCATTGAGCTCAGGCAGTAAACTGATCCCAATTGAGGATAAGATTCTGAATACTCTAAAAGAGAAATTCCCTTGGTATGCTTCATACACAATTCCTGCAGGAACCTATCCTGGACAGGATAAGGCAGTTAAGACTACCGCTATCAAGATGGTAATGTTCTGCCGTGGTGATCTTGATGAGCAGACTGTTTACGACCTGACCAAGACCTTCTGGACCAATATTAAGGAGTTAGGTGCAGCTCAGTCTAACCTTAAAGGTCTGGAGCCAAAGAATGCTGTAAAGGATATCGCAAATCTTCCTATACACAGCGGTGCAGAGAAATACTATAAAGAAATCGGTGTTCTTTAATTATCTTAATTCAGGCATCTGAGTTTTCAGGTGCCTGAAAAAAATCCCCACTTTTCTACCACTTCAATTTTCTATATTCCTGTTTCTAGCAAATGGCATAAATAAGCCAATCTTGTGACTTGGTCTGCATTTACACAAAGTTCTTGGATTATTCATATCTGTAAAATATATTTAACTTACTGTTTTTAATCCAAAATCTAATTCTCTACTAATTTATTTTTTCTTGAAAAACTGCAATCTTTTGATAAACTTAATGGGTGAAAGTGGGAATTTGTGGGTGAATTGTTTCTAACCCATAGGGAATAGTGATGTTTACTGGTCTTCTCTTAAGTGGTACCAATGATGTCAGCCTTGATCTTAAAGGCCGAATGGCTATTCCTGCCCGTTATAAGGACGTCATCAAGGATGAATCTGATGGTCAGCTGATAGTCACCAGATCTCTTTTTGACAAATGCCTGTGGATTTATCCAACCTCCGAGTGGGAGAATGTGGTCGAATCTTTAGGTGCCCTTCCTACTATTACCGACCCGCTTTGTCGAACTATTCAGCGTATTGTACTTGGAAGTGCCGTTTTCTGTAGTCTTGATGCCCAGGGAAGAATTCTTATCCCACAGGAATTAAGAACTGAAGCTTCACTAGAGAAAAAAGCATTTCTGATTGGCTTTAACAATAAATTTGAGCTTTGGTCCGAAGAGAACTTTAAAGCTCAGCGTGAGATTGATAATAATCTGCTTATGGATGCATGCAAGTCAATGGAATCCCATAGCCTGCTTGCAAATCTCAAGCTGTAACTTAACTAATTGAAGGTTGTAGATGGCTTTTTCTCATATTCCTGTTTTACTAAACGAAGTCTTAGATGGTCTTGATATCAAAGAAGACGGGATATATGTGGATGCTACTTTCGGTAGGGGAGGGCATTCAAGAAAGATTCTAGAAAGACTAGGACCTTCAGGAAGACTTTACGGTCTGGACAGAGATTTAACTGCTGTTGAAGCTGCAAAAGAGATTAAAGACGAACGTTTCTGCATCACTCACAGTGCTTTTTCAAATATTCTGGAAGTCTGTGAGGATCTGGGAATTGCCGGAAAAGTAGACGGCATTCTTATGGACATCGGTGTGTCCTCTCCTCAGATCGATGATCCATCACGCGGATTCTCCTTTGATAAGGATGGTCCTCTTGATATGAGAATGGATCAGAGTGCAAAGCTTGATGCAAAGACAATTGTTAACACCTATTCAAAACAGGATCTGGCTTACATATTCAAGGTTTACGGTGAAGAGAACTTTGCCTCAAAGGTTGCCGCTGCAATTGTAAGAGACCGTGAAAAGAAACCTTTTGAGACAACTTTGGAGCTTTCAGAGTTTATTAAGAGAGTTATCGGTGGCAAGCCAACCCCTAAACACAAGGCTACCCGCTGTTTCCAGGCATTGAGAATCGCGGTTAACGGAGAGCTGGATGAGCTTAAGAAAGCATTAGACAGCAGTCTTGATGTATTAGCAGACAATGGAAGACTTTGTGTAATCAGCTTCCATTCATTAGAAGACAGAATTGTAAAAACATTTATAAAAGATAAGTCTCAGGGCCAGAAGGTTCCTAACGGATTACCTCTGACTTTCGAAGAAACAGAAAAAATGAGACTAGCTACAGCAAAGGTGGAGCCCGTTGGAGGTGCCATAAAGGCAACCGCAGAAGAAATAGAGTCAAATGTAAGATCTCGAAGTGCCACACTGCGAGTCTGCAGACGACTTAAGAGGCAACCTTAAATGCAAGAGTCATCAGCATTACGAAAAATAGAAGATAATCTGCCAGTTGAGGAAGAAAAAGAACCCCAATTTGGTGACAGATCGACTCACAAACATAAAGCAAACAGCACTTTACAGACTCCTGAGGTTACAAAGATTCAGATCTCTGCTCCTAAGGAGGAAAAGAAGGAAGAAAAAACTGTTGTAACTGAAGTTACAGAGCAGAGGATTCTTCGTATCGCCAATGCAGACAACCAGAACGATGGATTATCTCCAGAGATTCTGGCTATACCTTTATATACAGGTGAGCTTGAATCCGCTAAAAAGTCGGCTTTGGTTCCAACAATACTAAAAGACGTTTTCGCACATTCTTTATCTTTTGTGTTAATCTTAGTAGCGACATGTTTATCAGTTTATAAGGTACATATCGTTCAGCAGACACGTGATATAACAATTGAGCTGAATGAAGTCACCCAGAAGAATGAACTGATGCATAGGGAATGGCTTTCACTGCTTTCTGAGAGAGAAGTTCTGACAGAGTACTCTGTTGTCAGAAAGTCCGCTATTAACAAACTAGCCATGGTTCAGCCAAAAACAGAAGACGAAGTTGTAATTGATTTAAGATAAAATGGCCCTCATCCACGAACAAGGGAGCAGTCGCCTACAAATAAGCAAATTCCGCATTTTTTCAGTGTGGACTGTTGCTTTTTTATTTATGGCAGCCTTAATTGGAAGGCTACTGTGGATTCAGATCCTATATCCTGAAAAACTTATCGCTGAAGGTAATGCACGTGTAGTTAGAAACTACAACTATGAGCCTCCACGCGGACTTATTACAGACAGAAACGGTCGAATTCTGGCTATTTCTGTTCCTGTCAAAACAGTCGATGCTGATCCAAAATTCCTTCATGAGGAAGGTGTTTATTCTGATAAGGCCAGAATGGCAGAGATTGCCAAGATTCTGGAAATCGATCTGAACACCCTTTACAAGAGAACAGCAGATCAGACCAGACGCTTTGTTCATCTGAAACGTTACCTTGAGGTTGATAAGGCTAAGAAGCTTAAATCTCTGGGCAAGAACGGTATTATTCTGGGTGACAGCTACCGCCGTCATTATCCAACCGGAGCGATGAATGCCACTTTAATCGGTATTCTTAACGGTGAAGGTGCAGGTGTTTACGGTGTTGAACAGAGCTTTAACACATTCCTGACTTCAACCTCTTCAACAAGACTTGCCAAAAAGGATAAGTTCAACCATATCGTTGAGAATCTGGGTACTGTGAAAAAGGGAACTCAGGGTGGAAGTCTTGTCCTGAGTATTGATAACCGCCTTCAGGAAGTTGCCTACGCAGCTCTTGAAAACACTGTTAAAGAGAATGATGCTGACAGCGGAACAGCAGTTCTGCTGGATGTTAAGACAGGCGAGATTCTGGCAATTGCCAACTCTCCTTCATTCGATCCTAACAACAGAAAGAAGTTCGACAGTACCAATGCCAAAAATAGGGCAGTAACAGATATTTTCGAGCCAGGTTCAACCATGAAGCCTCTAGTTGCTCTGGCTGCTTTGGAGGCAAAATCAACCAATTGGAATGAAGTTTTTGATACCCGTCCATTTATAGTTGATGGTAAAATGGTAAGGGATTCTCATGCCATGAGTCAGGGAACTCTTGCCGATATTATCAAGTATTCATCAAATACCGGTATGGCTCGAATCTCTATGAGACTTGGACCTCATAAGATTATGTCTGTGCTGGACAGATTCGGCTTTGGAAGTAAGACTGCATCAGGTCTTGCCGGAGAAAGTTCAGGAAGACTTAACGAGAACAGACCTTTCTGGTCAGAGATTGATAAGGCTACTCTTGGTTTCGGTTATGGTGTAGCAGTTACCAATGTTCAGCTTGCATCAGCCTATGCAACACTGGCCAATGGCGGAAACAGATTACCTGTATCTATTCTAAGAGTTCCAAAGGTTCCGGAGAGTACAAATGTCATGTCTCCGAAACACGTAATGAATATGCAGCGGGCACTGGAATCTGTAGTTAATAATGGTACCGGTGGTAAAGCTGCGATTGATCGCTATCGAGTAGCGGGTAAGACTGGTACAGCAAAGATTGCATCAGGTGGAACTTACGGTAAGTTCTATATGGCAACCTTCGCCGGATTTGCTCCATTGTCAAATCCAAGATTTGCACTTGTTGTGGTTATAAATGCACCTAAGGCAGGTAAGTTCTACGGTGGTACTGTATCCGGACCTGCATTTAGTGAGATTATGTCCAGAGCATTACAGTTATATAACATTAAGCCAGATGTACCTCTGGATAAAGACAAATAAAAAGAAACTAAAATGAAAAAATTAAAACAGATTGTAAGCTTCCTCGGTTTAAAGAAAAAGGTTGAGGACATTGAGGTTCTCGATCTTGAAATTGATTCAAGAAAAATTAAGGAAGGTTCTGCCTTTTTAGCTTTAAAGGGAACCAGAACCAACGGTCTTAAGTATATGCGTTCTGCCCAGGAGGCAGGAGCTGCTGCAATTCTATATCAGGAAAAGAATCCTCCTTCAGATGAAGATCTTGAAGGTATAACCATTCCTGTAATCAAGATCCCTAAGGATAAGAAAATCGGTCTTCTTGCAAGCTGGTTTTATGATAATCCTTCTAACAAAATCGGCCTTATCGGTATTACCGGTACCAACGGTAAGAGTATTATTACTCAGCTGATTGCTCAGTGGCTTTCATTCGGTATGGATACCAAATGTGCTGTTTTAGGTACATTAGGATTTGGTTTTCTGCCTGACCTTCAGAAAAGTTCAAATACAACTCTAGATGCTGTAACTCTTCAGAAGACCCTATATCAGATGGTTCATCAGGGGGCTCATTATGCAGCTTTAGAAGTTTCATCAATCGGTGCTGTTGAAGGTCGAATTGATGGATGTACATTCAGTGCTGCAGGCTATACAAATCTGACCCGTGATCATCTTGATTATCACAAGACCATGGAGAATTATGCCGAGGCTAAACTGAACTTCCTAAAGAGAGTTCCTCCAAAGCGTATTGTTCTGAATGTTGATAACGAGCAGGGTATAAAATACAGCGAGGAGCTTCATGGCTGTGTTGCCTACAGCTGCAAGAGTGATTTCTTCAGCTCTACCAATTCACTGTTATTTAATCGCTACGTATGGATTAAATCTGCAACCTACAAGGCTCATTCAATCGTCATTGAGGTTGAATCAAGCTATGGTTCTGGCAAGTGTGAGATCGGTCTTTTAGGCGGATTCAATGTTGAAAACTTTGCATGTGCTCTGACTGTTCTTCTAAATCTGGGCTTCCCATTAGACAAGCTTCTATCAACAGCTTCAAAGCTAAAGCCTATCAAGGGCAGAATGGAGTGCTTTACTGCTGAACACAAGCCTCACATTGTTGTTGACTATGCTCATACTCCAGATGGTGTTGAACAGGTTCTTCGTGGAGTTAGAGAGCATCATCCTGACGGTGATATCTGGTGTGTTTTAGGCTGTGGCGGCGATCGTGACAAGGGTAAGCGCCCAATTATGGCTATCAAGGCATCAGTATTTGCTGACCATGCTGTATTTACTTCTGATAACCCTAGAACAGAAGATCCTAAGGCAATTTTAGACGATATGCAGAATGGTGTAATTGCAGAGGCTCATAACTTTGTATGCATTGAGGATCGTGAAAAGGCAATCAGGTATGCCTTTGAGCATGCAACTGAGAAAGACTGCGTAGTAATTGCCGGAAAAGGTCATGAGGACTATCAGATATTCAAGGACAAGACCATTCATTTCTCAGACAGAGAGATTGCATGCAAGCTTTTAGGAGTTAAATGTGATTAGTTTTAAATTAAGCGAGCTTGCAATATACGCAAACTATAAACTTATAGGCTCAGATCGTGAAATCGGTGCTGTAAGTACTGATTCACGCAACTGTAAGGATGCTCTGTTTGTTGCTCTTATCGGAGAGCGCTTTGATGGACACGACTTTATTGAAAAGGCTATCGATAACGGAGCTGTAGCCGTTGTTTCCTCAAAGATTCTTCCTGATGAGATTTCAAAGAAGGTTCCTGTAATCCTTTGTAATGACACTCAGAAAGCTCTAGGTTACTGCGCTTATCTTGTAAGACGTCAGTCAAAGGCAAAACTTGCAAGCTTAACAGGTTCATGCGGTAAGACTACCGTGAAGGAATTTACACATTCAATTCTGTCTCTATGCGGAAAGAGCATGTGTACCAATGGTAATTTCAACAATGATATTGGTGTTCCTTTAACTCTTTTAAGACTTGAAGCTGATACAGATTTTGCTGTTATTGAACAGGGCGCAAGTCACCTGTTTGATATTGCCCATACCTGCGAGTTTGTAAAGGCTGACACAGCCATTATCAATAATGTCGGTGGAGCTCATATTGAAGGCTTCGGCTCATACGACGGTGTCTATAAGGGAAAATCAGAAATACTTGAGGATGTTTTATCTCGTGGCGGTATGGCTGCAGTTCCATCTGACAACAAGTATTTTGAGCGCTGGAAGTCTGACTATAAATCAGCATTTGCAAGTGGCAGACTGCTTTCATTCGGTTCTCATGACTTCGACTTTGTTCGTTTTACCAATGTTAAGAATTCTGCAGACGGTTTGAGCTTTACTCTGAATTGTCCTAACAGCAGCTTTGATATCAGCATGAATGTAATGGGGGCTCACAATGCCTCCAATGCAGCTGCAGCATGTACCCTTGCTCTGATTACTGGTGCCGACGAGACAAAACTGAAGGATGGCCTATTGTCATCAGGAGCCATAAAAGGAAGGCTGTTTGCCAATACCTTTAAAAACATGAGCGTGATTGACGATGCCTATAATGCAAGTTATAACGCTGTGATTGCTGCAATTGACACCCTGAATCTCCAGTCCGGCCACAGGGTTATGATTTTTGGTGACATGGGAGAGCTTGGTGATGCAGCTGTTGAACTTCATGAAAGCGTGGGAGAACACGCATCATCACTGGTTGACGAGATTTTATGTGTTGGTCCTCTGACAGAGCACACATGTAAAAAAGCAGGAATTAAAGCAAAACATTTTAATTGTCACGCAGATCTCGTACAATATGCACGCACTGTAATTAGCAATCACCCATATACAAGCTTTTTAGTTAAAGGCTCTCACTCAATGCATATGGAAGAAATTACCAAGGAACTTATCGCTCTAGGGGCCCAATAAATGATAGTTTATTTATCAGATTACATCAGTCAGTACATCTCATCATTCCGTGTTTTTGAGTATCTGACATTCAGAGCTGTGCTTTCACTGTTCACAGCCTTATTCATTTCTCTGTTTTTTGGTTCTTATGTAATCAAGAAGCTGCAGCTTCTGCACTTTGGTCAGGTTGTAAGAAATGATGGTCCAGAATCTCATCTGAAAAAGAATGGCACCCCAACCATGGGCGGTATTCTGATTGTGGGCTCTATTGCCATCTCAATGCTGTTATGGTGTAAGCTTGATAATGTCTATGTATGGTATACCCTTGCAACTCTAATCTGCTATTCATGCATTGGTTTTGCTGATGACTTCCTGAAGGTTGTTCGTCATGATCCACATGGACTTCGCGCAAAATACAAGTATTTCTGGCAGTCTGCATGTGCAATTACCTTAGCATGCTGTATTTACGGCTCTGCATCAACCCCAGCAGAGACAACTTTAGTAGTTCCTTTCTTCAAGGATTTCATGCCTGATTTAGGCTTTTTAATTATTCCTCTGGCTTACTTTGTTCTGACCGGTTCTTCAAACGCAGTTAATCTGACAGACGGTCTAGATGGTCTTGCAATTATCACCACTATCACAGTAGCTTCAGGTCTTGCTTTTGTTGCCTGGGTAACTTCAAATTCAAACTTTGCAAGCTATCTGTATATCCCATATGTACCAAAGGCTTCAGAGATTACAATTGCCTGTACCGCAATTATCGGTGCCGGTTTAGGTTTTCTATGGTTCAACTCATACCCTGCACAGGTATTCATGGGTGACGTTGGCTCATTATCATTAGGTGCTGTTTTAGGTATTATCGCCATCCTTATCAGACAGGAGTTCCTGCTGTTTATCATGGGAGGAATCTTCGTTCTTGAAACAGTGAGTGTAATTCTGCAGGTTGGTTCATACAAGTGGAGAGGTCGCAGAATCTTCAGAATGGCTCCTATTCACCATCACTTTGAAAAAGGTGGCTGGCCAGAGCCTCGCGTTATGGCCCGTTTCTGGATTATTACTATTGTGCTGGTTTTAATCGGTATTATTACCCTGAAATTAAGATAATTATAAAAAATGAACAAAAATTTAGATGGAAAGAAAATAGCTGTTATCGGGTTAGGTATTTCAAATATTTCAGCTATTAAATATTTAATCAAACATGACCTTAAGGTTCTGACTGTTTTTGATACCAGACATAATCCTCCACACGTGGGGGATTTGCCAACTGGAATAGACCTGAGATTAGGTCCTATCAGTGCTGATGTCCTCATTGAGTATGACATGGTTGTCATAAGCCCAGGTTTAAGTATTTATGACGAAGAGATTGCAAAGGTTATTAACGCCGGTGTTGAAGTAGTCGGCGATATTGAACTTTTTGCAAGAGAGGCTAAGGCTCCGATTGTCGGTATTACCGGTTCAAACGGAAAATCAACTGTTACTGCTCTGACCGGCTTCATGGCTGATACAGCCGGAATCAAGGTTGCTGTTGGTGCAAATATTGGTGTTCCTGTATTTGACATCCTGTCAGATGATGTTGAGCTTTATGTTCTTGAGCTTTCAAGTTTCGAGCTTGAAACCACTAAATCATTAAAGCTTGCAGCCTGCACAATTCTTAATGTTTCAGAGGATCACCTGGACAGATATCATGGTGATATCGAAGAATACGCTCTTGCTAAAAAGGCAATCTTCAAGAACTGCAAGAATGTGATTGTAAATCGCGAAGATCCTCGTACCTATCCAAATGATTCAGAGCTGAAAAAATACAATATCATTTCATTCGGTCTTGATAACAAGGGAACCTACGGTATCGAAAGAGCCCGTGACGGAATCTATCTGACCAAGAACATGGTTAGAATCATCAACGTCAATGAGCTTCGTATCTACGGTATT
>JAEEGL011835596.1_pt1 | contig 10947 bp, 9 predicted proteins | sample 9134231 | NCBI WGS metagenome assembly JAEEGL01 (sample SAMN16246548, study PRJNA631951) | gut metagenome | biome: gut microbiome; feature: rumen; material: fiber-attached | host: Bos | place: Iran: Karaj | collected 2018-10 | reverse complement strand
TTCTGCCGTAATCGTTGAAAACGCGCGTTAAAGCGTTCTTAAAGCCCGTTTCGTGGGTACCGCCGTCCACGGTACGCACGTTGTTGGCAAAGCTTAAAATCAGCTCGTTATAGCCGTCGTTATACATAATGGAAACTTCGGCGCTCTTATCTCCCTGCACGGTGGAAAAATGGATGGGCTCCTCGTGGATCGCGGTGAGTCCCCTGCTCTCCGTTAAAAAGTGCGAAAAGCTCCTGAGGCCGCCCTCGAAGCAGAAGGATTCCTCCACAACGTTATCCGCGTCCCGGGAATCCGTCAGCGTGATGCGCAGGCCCGCGTTCAGATAGGCCTGCTCGCGGATGCGGCGCTGCAGCGTTTCGTATTCGTAAACCGTGGTCTCCTGAAAGATCTCCGGATCCGCCTTGAACAGGATCAGCGTGCCGGTCTCGTCCGTATCGCCGATGATCTCCAGCTCGCTGGCGACGTTGCCGCGCTCAAAGCGCTGGCGGTAGACGTGGCCGTTCTGGCTCACCTGCACCTCCAGCCATTCGGAGAGGGCGTTCACCACGGAAGAACCCACGCCGTGCAGACCGCCGGATACTTTGTAGCCGCTGCCGCCGAACTTGCCGCCGGCGTGCAGCACGGTAAGCACCACGGTGACCGCCGGGATGCCCTGCTTTTCGTTGATATCCACCGGAATGCCGCGGCCGTTGTCGCGTACGCTGATGATATCGCCGGGTTGAATCTCCACCTCGATATGGGTGCAGTAACCGGCCAGCGCCTCGTCGATGGAGTTATCCAGGATCTCGTACACCAGATGATGCAGGCCCCGCGGCCCCGTGGAGCCGATATACATACCGGGGCGCTTGCGGACGGCTTCGAGGCCTTCCAGCACCTGGATCTGGTTCGCGTCGTACTTTTCGGTAACGACGGTATCCATCTGTTCGTCTTCCTGTTCCTCGATAACGTCTTTCTTTTCTTCGTCCAAAGTTATAACCTCCAATTCGGTTCTGCAGTTACAAGTTGCAAGTTGCAAGTTGCAAGAAGCCGAAATCGTTTACTGATTAATAATTGAAAATTATAAATTAAAAATTAAGGTGGCGGCTTACGCCGCATTTTAAGCACGAAACTTACGTTTACGCTTTCTTTATATAATTGGGTAAGGGCGGAGCCCTTCCGAAATCTTTAATCTTTAATTTTTAATTTTTAATTTTCAATTTTTAATTTTTAATTTTTCATAAATTTAGTATATTTCTTTTGCTCTTTCCAATAACGTTGCGGCGGAATAGGGAGAGAGATAAATTTTCTGTTCGCCGTTTTCCAGCGTTAATATAAAGGAGCGGGGCAGGTCGTAGGTGAGCAGCCTGACGCGGCCCTCCTTTTCGGCGCGGGCCAGAAAATCCCGGGTCCGTTTGGAAACGGTGGCCGTATCCAGATCGAACACGCCGATGATATTCTTTTTTAAGATCTCTTCGTTGCCGGCGTTCAGGTACATTTTTTTGTTGTGTATAATTTTAGTTTACAGATAAGTGTTGCGTATTGAGTGTTGAGTGTTGAGAACTGTATTATGCATTTGCGCTGTCATACTAACAATCTCAAAACTCAAAACTCAAAACTTTGAAATTTTTCGCGTCGAGCGAAAAATTTCAATTATGTTTCCGAAACGATTTCCCCATTCCGCATCTCGATCCGTTTCCCGCCTGCGGCGCGCAGCCCCGGGCCCGGTTCGCAGCAGGTGATAAATACCTGTCGGCTGCGGATATGGTTCAGAATATAGTCCTGCCGGTTCACGTCCAGCTCGCTCATCACGTCGTCCAGAATGATCACGGGCTGCTCGCCGGTCTGCGCTTTCAAAATTTCCGCCTCGGTCAGTTTCAGCGTCACGGCGCAGGAGCGCTTCTGCCCCTGCGAGCCGTACGCGCGTACGGACATACCGTCCAATAGGATCTCTATATCGTCCCTGTGCGGGCCTACGGAAGTTACCCTGTTCAGAATATCCTCCCGCCGCGCTTCCCGCAGCGCAGGGGCCATATTGCCCTCAAATCTGCCGATATAGCCGAACCCGACGGTCTCCCTGCCCGAGGACAGGCCCGCGTAGATCTCTTCCGCCGCTGGCGCAAGCATTTCCAGATATTTTTTGCGTTCCTCCGTCATCCGCTCGCCTGCGCGGCAGAGCTTTTCGTCCAGTACGTCCAGCACGTCCAGCAGGGAGGATTCCATGAGCACGTCTTTTAATAAGGAATTGCGCTGCTTCAATACCCGGTTGTATTCCGCCAGCAGCCCCGCGTAGGCGGGCTTCAGCTGGCAGATCGCCGTATCGATGAATTTCCGGCGTTCGGCGGGGCCGTCTTCTATAATGGAAAGAAAGGACGGCGCGAACACCACGGCGCTGAATTTTCCGATCAGGGAGGGCGCGGACGGCAGTTTGACACCGTTGAGCTCCGCCGCCCGTTTATTGGTGACGGTGAGCACGGCGGTATTCTCCCGCACGGAATTGCAGAATTTCATATTCAGCCTGGCAAACTCCTGCCCGTGAGTGATCAGCTCGGCGTCCTTCGCGCCGCGGAAGCTCTTCATGCCGCTGAACAGCCATATGGCTTCCATCACGTTGGTTTTCCCCTGCGCGTTTTCGCCGTATACCACGTTCACTCCTTCGCAGGGGTTCAGCGTAATATCCCTTAAATTGCGGAAATTCCGGCATCTGAGTTCAGATACGATCATTTTCGTTTACGATAAGGTAGCGCGTATCCTTATATTCAAAGGTATCGCCCGGCGTCAGTTTTTTGCCGCGCACGGTGCATACCTCGCCGTTGACGCGTACCGCGCCCTTTTCCACCAGCTCCTTCGCGTGGCCGCCGGTCTCGGCGACGCCGCAGAACTTCAAGGCCTGATCCAGCTTGATATACGGCGTACGGATCGGCAGAGGCTCTTCTTTGATTTGCAGAAGGCGGACCGTTATCTTTTTAACTTTTTTCTGTGAATTGTTCATAACTCTGTTCTTGTGTGATTCGGAATCATAGGACTTATTTAAAATGAGGAATGAAAAATGAGGAATGAAGGCGGCGGCTGACGCCGCATTATTATGAGCGAAGCGAATAACAAGGTTCTGCCGTTTGCGGCAGGTTCTTATAATCGGGTATGGGCGGAGCCCATCCGCAATTTCTCATTCCTAATTCCTAATTTTTAATTCTTAATTTTTACGGGCAGGATCAGGTAGAGGAAGCTGTCGCCGTCGGTGGGTACGATCACGGCGGGGGCGAAGGGGCCGTTCAGGTTGATGAGAACCTCATCGCTCTCACAGCTGCGCAGAGCTTCCGCCACGAAGCGGTTGTTGAAGCCGATCTCCGTGCGCTTGCCGTCCACCGACGCGCTGAATTTGCCGTTGAAGCTGCCCAGCGCCGTTACAACGGAGAGCTTTACCGTATCCTCGTCAAAAATGAACTTCACGGGGCTCTTCATCTTTTCCGTTACCATAATGGCGGCGCTGTCCAGATTTTCGATCATCACGGAGGTATTGACCCGCACCACGGTGCTTTTCGCCGTGGGCACGGCGCTGCGGTAATCGAGAAACTCGCCTTCCAGCAGACGGGAAATAATGGAATACCCGGCGATCTCGAATTTGATATGGCGGCGGCCGATCAGCAGGTCGATGAACGTATCCTCGTCGTCGATGAACTTAACGATCTCGTTCAGCGTTTTTGCGGGCACCACGAATTTCATATCCTTGCCGTTATAATCCGTAAACTCTGTACGGATCGCCAGACGGAACCCGTCCAGCGCGATCAGGCGCAGCGTGCCGGCGGTCACCTCGAACTTGATGCCCCTGTGCACGGTTTTGGAATCGTCCACCGATACGGCGAAGATCGTCTGCCGGATCATATTCTTCAGCACCTTCTGCGATACGCGCATCGGTTTTTCCTCGGTGATGGCGGGCAGCTCGGGGTACTCCTCCGGCGCGAGCGATATCATGGTGTATTCCTTATCGCCGCTTTTGATGGTGCAGATGTTCTTTTCGTCGCAGTCGATAAACACGGTGTCGCCGGGCAGATGCCGCAGCATGTCGCAGAAGGTTTTGGCGTTCAGCACGACGGCGCCGGGCTGTTCCACACGCACTTCCATCTGCGTAACGATGCCCAGGTCCAGATTGAAGCCGCTGAGCTCGATCCTTCCCTCCGGCAGCGTTTTGATCAGGATGCCCTCCAGATGCGGCATGACCGATCTGTTCGGTATGCAGCGCTGCACATTTAAACATACCTCGGTTAATTTTTGGGTGTCGCAAACGATCCTCATATTTGATTCCTCCGTCCGTAATGTATAGAGTTATTTAAACGTTATTATAGTAGTGTATGTCAGAATTGTTTAAAACCGGAGCACGCCGCGCGGCGATTGGAAAAACCTGCCTTTTTCGGTTTTTGAAACTTTTTTGAAAAAACGGAACGTTCCACAACGCCGTTTTTTACAATGTGAAAAAAGTGGAAAAACCGATGTTTAAAGTTGAAAACATTGTTGATAAACTCAGTCCTTTTTGAACTCGGCAATGGCGCTGGTGGCCACCATGCGCGCCTGCGGGTTTTTTTCCATCGTCTTCTTGATCTGATCGATGGAATACAGCACCGTGGAATGGTTTTTATCAAAGATCTTGCCGATCTCCTGCAGCGTGAGGGAGGTGACCTCCTTGATCACGTACATTGCCACCTGACGCGCCAGCTTGATCTCGTTCTGGCGTTTATCGGATTTGATATCCGCGCTGGTCACGCCGAAGGCGTTGGCCACGTAATCGATGATTTTTTCCACCGTGACGCTTACGGGCTGGGAATCGCTGGTGATGTCCTTTACGATCTTTTCCACGTCGGCAACGGTTATCTGGCTGTGGAAGGTCTGCCTCATGGCGACGATCTTATGTACGGTGCCCTCCAGCTGGCGGATATTGTTTTTGATGTTCTGGGCGATGTAATCCACGATCTCGTCGTCCAGCAGGATGCCGAGCTGCTCGCACTTTTTTAAAATGATGGCCTTGCGTGTTTCGAAATCCGGCGGCTGAACGTCCGCCAGAATGCCCTGTTCGAAGCGGGAACGCAGACGGTCCGTTAAGATCGTCATATCGCGCGGGGGCTGGTCCGAGGTCATCACGATCTGCTTGCCCGCGCGGTGAAGCGCGTCAAACGTGTGGAAAAATTCCTCCTGCATAGCTTCGCTTCTCTGAATGAACTGGATATCGTCCACCAGAAGCGCGTCCGCGTTGCGGTATTTTTCGCGGAAAGGAACGGTATTTTTCAGCCGCAGGCCCTGCAGCAGCTCGTTCATGAGCTCTTCGCCCGTGGTGTAGATGATCAGCATATCGGGGAATTTTTTGCGCATCTCGTTTTCTATGGCCAGAAGCAGATGCGTTTTTCCAAGGCCGGAACGCCCGTAGATCATCAGCGGGTTGTGCTTTTTGCCCGGATTATGCGCCACGCCGATGGACACGTTATACGCAAAGGAATTGGAACGGCCTTCGATAAAGTTTTCAAACGTGAAGGCGCTGCGCGGATCCTGCTGCCGCTCGGCTTCGCCTTCGGCCTTCTCCGCCGCGCCGGCTTCCGCCGTTTTGCTGCCTACCAGAATATCGATCTCCACCGGGAAGCCCATAACCTCCTCGAAGGATTCCTTGATCACGGCGGCAAATTTATCCATGATGATGGTTTTTTTGAATTCGGTGCTTATGATAAAAATAAACGTGTTGTTTTCGAATTTGAAGAGCTCCAGCGGAGCGATCCATAAGTTGTACATAACGTCGGAAACCTTGCCCTTGCAGATGGCAAGCACTTCCTTCCAGACGTCGTTCAATGTATCCATAAACTTTCCCTCGGCAGTAAATTATAGTATGGTTTATTATAGCACTATTCATGCGCCGTTTCAAGTCTATTTACTTAAATTTAGATATTATTTTAAATTATTCTTTATTTTATATATATAGAAAAAAAACTCTTTACAATTATAAATATTTATTGTAAAATAATTTTCATCAAAAAGGGGTGATCATAATGAAGATAGCGATTATGGGCTGCGGCACCGTAGGCGCCGGCGTATTCGATATTATTCAGCATTCTCCGCAGGTGCTTTCAAGGGGCGCCGCCGGAAAGAAAATTTCCGTAAAGTACGTGCTGGATATCAAAGAATTCAGCGATCCCGAGATCAGCGCTCTGCAGATCCGCGACGTGGATATCATCGCGAACGACCCGGAGGTGGAGCTGGTGGTGGAGACCATGGGCGGTCTGCACCCGGCCTTCGATTTTTGTATGAGATGCCTTGAAAAGGGCAAAAGCGTGGTCACGTCCAACAAGCTGCTGGTAGCTGCCAAGGGTCTGGAGCTGTTTGCTGCGGCCAAGGCGCATAACGCCGCCTTCCGCTTCGGCGCTTCCGTGTGCGGCGGCATCCCCGTGATCCGCACGCTGTTTTACGGTATGGCCGCCAACGAGCTGGAGGGCTTCGTGGGGATCCTCAACGGGACCTCCAATTTCGTGCTTACAAAAATGTTCCGCGATCACGTAAGCTTTGAGGACGCGCTGAAGCAGGCGCAGGAGAAGGGGTATGCGGAAAAGGATCCCACGGACGATATCGAGGGCTTTGACGCCGCCAGAAAAACGGCCATCCTCTGCTCCGTGTGCTTCGGCCGCCACGTGTATCCAGAGCAGATCCATACGGAAGGCATTTCAGCGATCACGCAGGCGGACGCCGCCTACGCGGAAACGATCAACAGCAAAATAAAACTGCTCGGCTTTGCAGGCAGGCTGCCTTACGGGCAGATCGCGGCAGGCGTGGCTCCCGCGATGATCGCCTGCGATAATCCCATGGCGGGCGTGGACGGCGTACTGAACGCCGTGCGGCTGTTCGGCAATCAAGTGAACGAGATCAGGCTGGTGGGCCCCGGCGCGGGCAGAGAGGCTACGGCCAGCGCCGTGGTTGCGGATATTCTGGACTGCGCGAGAACGCCCGGATTTGACCCCGCTTACTATTGGGATCGGAAAGCTTCCGACTGCGTGCACTATCTGGAGCAGGACTACGTCACCTTCTACGTGAGAGGCACCGCCGAGGATAAGGAGAGCGTGTTCGGCAGGATCCAGAGATCCATTCCCGGCAGTCAGCTGCTGACGAGAGAGAACGCGCCCGCAAACGAGCTCGCATTTCTCACCGGGTACCAGTGGTACGGCGTTTTGTGCGATCAGCTGGAACACATAGAAGGCTTTGAACCCGGGATAAAAATCAGAATGGCATAATGAAAAACGGCTTTCGGAAGAAGGCCGTTTTTTTAGTTTTGAGTTTTGAGTGTTGAGAATTGAAAATTAAAAATTAAAAATGATAGGTACCATAGGCTATCCGCTATCTGCTATCCGCTATCTGCTATCTGCTATCCGCTATCACCTATCTCCTATTACCTATTTCCATCACCGATCCGCTGAAAATTTCCGCCCTCCCGGCGTCCGTTTCCAGCACCAGTTTTCCTTCCGGCGAAACGGAGAGCACGCGGCCGGAAACGGTTTCGCTGCCCGTTTCCACCGTAACGGTCCTGCCCGTAAGATAAGATCTCTCGTTGATCAGCTCCGCAAAGGGCGAAAAATCCGCCGATAGGGCGCGGCAGTCGTATACGTAATGATCCAGCAAGTGTACGATATTCCGGGTGAGCGCGGCCGGATCCGGGCTTTTGAGACCCTCTGCCGGAAGGGACGTCATAACTCCCGAAAGCTCTTTCGGGATCTCCTCTTTTCCGATACCGGCGTTAATGCCGATCCCCACCACGGCGGTGAGGCGCGGCCCGACGCTGACCAGCTCCGTTAAGATCCCGCTCAGCTTTTTGCCGTGCAGATAAATATCGTTGGGCCATTTGATTTTATAACCGGCGGGGCACATGCTCTCCAGCGCGCGGCAGACGGCAAGCCCCGCCAGCAGCGTGAGGACCGAAACGTGCGTTTCGTCCCCGGCCAGCGGAAAGGCCGCCGAAAAGTACACGCCCCCCCTTGGGGAGAAATACGTTTTGTTCTGCCTGCCCCTGCCGCCGGACTGCTCCCCTGCCCGCAGAACGGCCGTGACCGGGGCAGCGGAACCGCGGATCTTGTTTTTCAGCTCCGTATTCGTGGAAACGGAAACCGGGATATAGATGAATTCTCTGTTCATTTTTTTCTCTTGCAGATAAAAAAAGAGCGCTCCTGCGCTCTCTTTTTTATTCCTCGTCCAGATCGATGGCAGCGAAAAGCTCCTGCAGGGCTTTTACATCCTTTGCCGAAAGGGTAATGCCCTTTCCCATCTTCTCGTGCTCGGGACCCCAGTCACGGATATCGTACTTGGGTTCTTTTCCGTTCCAGCTGATCAGATTGAGTTCTCTGGTCCAACCGCCGGAGCCTTCGGAAATAACGCCGATATGTTTTTTGATCTCGTAAGAAAATTCAGGCATGATTAATCTCCTTTCGTCCTGGTTATTTATTATTTATATATTATATTCTTATTTTAAAAAAATCAATAGAAAAATCAAAAAAAATTATTTTTTTAAATATTATTCCTAAAAATGTTGCAGAACGTTACCGAAGATCACGGTAACGGTTAACCGCGAACGTTACAGTTTTATTAATTTTCTTTACAATCAAAAGGGAAAGTGGTATGATTTAATTGGAATTTATCGCTCGATGCGATAAATTCCAAAGTTATGAGCGGCTTTGCCGCGTTATGATTGCCTCACGGCAAGTTGTGATTTTTCGCAAGCGAAAAAGTGATAGGTTCCGCCTGCGGCGAAACGTTATGGAACCTGCGGTTGGCATTTTAAATATACAATCAAAAAGCGACAGCTTTTTCCGAAACATTTTGCGCAGCAAAATTCATCACGTTTGCGTAAGCAAATTCATAACTCATAACTTTTTCGCGCAGCGAAATATTATAACTATTCAGTTTGGAGGGCGCAGCCCGATAAACTGAAAAAAGGAGGTAATACTATGCCAGGTGCAGCAGGCGGAGGACATTCCAGCGGCGGCGGTCACAGCGGCAGCTTCGGGGGCGGCCATTCTTCCGGCGGAGGTCATTCTTCCGGCGGCGGCAGCCGTTCTTCCGGGGGCGGCCACAGCGGCAGCTTCGGCGGCGGTCATTCCGGCAGCTTCGGCTCCGGCAGCCGTTCCACCGGCGGCAGCTACAGAACGTCCGGCGGCTATTACGGCGGTTACAGAAGAGGACGCGGTTCCAACGGCGGATGCCTTTCCGGCGCGCTGGGACTGATGCTTCTGCCGATCTTTGCCGTTTTTGCGGTCGTTTTCATTATTATGATCGCGTTCAGCAGTATCAGCGGCTATAACATCTCCGAATTGCTGGATGAAGATAACGGTTATCACGAGACCTATACCTACGAGATGGTAAGCGAGGTGGTGCAGGCAGATAAGCTCTCCGCGGAGCTCTGCACCGCTGTGGAGGATACGGTGGAAACCGACCTGCCGGACGTGCTCACGGAGGAATCGGCCGCGCTGATCTCCGAAGGGAACGATTTCTTTTACGAGAATACCGGCGTACAGCCCTATTTTCTGTTTCTGAGCGGCATCGACGGCAACGCAAACCCGGATTACGATACCGTAAACAATTATTTATACGATAAATACGTGGAGCTGTTCGGCGCGGACGAAGGCCATCTGCTGCTCATGATGCTGTGGGACGGCGAGAATTACGTCAGCTGGTACATTCCGGGCAACGACGTTTACAACGTTATGGACGATACGGACTGCGATTCCCTGCTCACGTTTATAGATGATAACTATTCCGGGCCGGAAACGCTCGGTTACGCCGTCAAAGGCGCGCTGATCAAGTCGGCGGCCGAGATCATGACCGAAACGGTGTACCGCCCCGCCGGCGCGCCCGCAAAGCTGGACGCCTCCCTTTGCACCCCGGTGAAAACCACGGTGGAAACGGATCTCCCGGAGGAGCTCGATTCGTACGAGGCCACGAAGGTGGAAACCGCGATCGATTATTTCTACGATACCACCGGCGTGCAGCCCTACTTTATGCTGCTGAGCGGCATCGACGGCAACCCCACCCCGGATAAGGATACGGTAAGCGATTTCATGAACAGTAAATACGTGGAGCTGTTCGGCGCGGACGAGGGGCATCTGCTGCTCACGATGTTCTACGATAACGGGAACTATGAAACCTGGTATCTGATCGGCTTCGACGCGAACGACGTGTTTACGGACAGCGACTGCGAAAAGCTGCTGGACAACGTGGATTATTACGCCGAGACCACCTACAGCGTTTCGGACGCCGTTTCGTCTGCGTTTGAAGTTACCGCCAACGAGTGGGAGGGCGATTATACGGTCACGGAGCCCTATTCCGAGCCCGTAACCTACAGTTCCGATTTATTCGACGTGCAGGAGCGGATGAATACCGCGATGAGCGGCGGCGTGTTGGCCGTGCTTCTGATCACGGTGATCGCCGTGATCGTGATCGCGAACCGCAGAAGAAAGACCGCCGCCAGCAGTGCGCAGCGGACGGGTACGTCGAACCCCAACGGCACGCGGAATTCTTCGGCCAATCAGTCCGCGGGCGATTTCGGCTCCGGCACCTACGGCAGCTCCGGTTCGTACGGCAGTTCCGGCACCTACGGCAATTCCGGTTCGTACGGCAATTCCGGTACCTACGGAGGCTCCGGCGCATCTCAGAGCCGGCCCACCGGCATACCGCGCGCGAACTACCCGGTGCGCTGCCCCTACTGCGGCGCCACGGCCTACCCGAAGGAGAACGGCACCTGCGAATACTGCGGCAGCCGGATCCCGGATAAGATCATCCGGGGAGAACAATAAAAAAGCCTCTTCACGGAAAGTAGGGGGATTTTGTGCTTCGCACTTAGGAGGGCTGACGGCCCCCGTCCCTCTCCGGCGGCTTTGCCGCCACCTCCCCCGCACCGCGGGGGAGTCTTCCCCGGCGAGGGTTTCCCTAAAACCTTTCCTGCGCTTGTATAAGCGC
>JAEEGL011709136.1_pt1 | contig 10947 bp, 14 predicted proteins | sample 9134231 | NCBI WGS metagenome assembly JAEEGL01 (sample SAMN16246548, study PRJNA631951) | gut metagenome | biome: gut microbiome; feature: rumen; material: fiber-attached | host: Bos | place: Iran: Karaj | collected 2018-10 | reverse complement strand
TAGTTATCTTTTACCACAATGCCTTTATCAAAGACGCCATTAGCCCTCTTAATCTGATGTACAAAAAAGTTATTCATTTTATGCCTCCATAATTAAACATATAATTCTGTGAGCCAAACTGCACTACCAGCAGGTATTGTCTGCACAGGGTTGATTGTAACTACCCCTGCCGTACTAATATTAATGTATGCAAAATATACTGTGGTGTTATCTGAAGAACGTCCCACGACGGACATGTGATACCAGTTAGTTAGTGAAGCATAATCAGATGAAGTTGCTATAACATTATTACCAGGTGACATATCGTTAGCTAATATTACACCCCATTTTATAGCTTTCATAACGCCTGTGAGCCTGAAAAAATAAGCAGTCCCTTCTGATGCACTAACACCCGTAAAACTATAACGATATAGGTCATTTTTAAGATTGTTAATAGCTCCCTCAGAAATTTGTGTCAAATATGTTGCATCTATAACGGTATTACTTGGGATATTTTTAGAGGCAAGATACACCCCATTGTTAATCCCTGTAATTGTACTATTAATTACTATAACGTAATCACCCGCTGTAGCTCCACTGGTAGACTTATTTTCATTAACTATCTTTGCAAGCATATTATCAACATTAATCAATTCATTTTTAACACCAGAAGGTGTTATTCCAGTACCGCCATCAGTGTTATTAATATTATTACTTAATTTTACATGCCCAAAATTTGTATCACTACCAGCACCGTATTGGTCATTACTTGAGGCATGATTAACAGGTGCTTTGCTTGTGTCTTTCGGATGTACGTGGTCACTTCTTGCGGCATGGTTAGCACTACCAGCGCTTGCAGTTCCATCCATCAGAGGTAAATCTGTTGTGTACAAATCATCAACAATAGTTTCTACTTCATCAAGTAAAGCCCTAAGTTCTTCAATATCTCCAAGTTCAGCAATAGTTTCAGCAAGAGTTTCAATGGCATGAGTATTTTCATTAGTCTGAGTAATAATCTCATTAGTCTTAGCATTTATCTTTGCTACAATTTCCAAATAACTAAGACTATCATCATAAACTACAGGCAAGATATTCTGTACCCATACTTTAAGTGGACTGATAATCATTTCATCACCTCACCAGAGTAACATAAACAAATCTTTCAATTCGTCTATAACTTCCATATCTATGTTTATAAGAGCATCTCTGTACTCTTTAATAACACTCGCATACGTCCTGTTCCCCATCTTGCCGACAACATGCTCAACATATTCCTTTGTCGTGGAGAACTCGCCAAGTTCACTTCCATTACTGCTATCATTCGTTTCATCACTCGTATCAAGAGTAGTCTTATCATTCAAATCATATTCCTTAATATTATTACTCTGCCCATCAATTGTATCTGTCGTATTATAAGTCGTAGTATCGCTATGCTGTTCGCTGTTACTATTTGACTTTAGTGTGGCATTTGTTAAATAATTGTCATTCTGCAAACCTGTCAGCCCACCTTGCGGTGTATCGCTAAATCTCTCTGTACTGCTACCGCTTCCAGTACTGTTCCCGGCAACACCAACAGTTCCAGTCCGTTTATCAGTGCCATTACTTGTCCCATTATCTGTTTCACTACCTGTCTTGCTAACGTCAACAGTACCGCCCTTCGTTGTCTTACTATTCCTCTCATTAATATTATCCCTTCTATTATTTCCATTCTCGTCTCCAAGGCTTGTTCTTGTATAATCCACATCATTCAGCGGATTATATTTCATATCAACTGTCTTATATCTCTCATTATAATATGGCATTATTTCATTAAGTTTAGTATCAAGTTTTAACTTCCACAGTCCAACACTTTCAAACCCGATTTCCCTTGTATAATAATGCTTCAAAATCTTAGAACAAAGAACACTTCTATATTCTTCATCCCAAATCGGGAAATCAAAATCAAAAATAACCGGAACAGCCGCTTCAATTACTTCACTAACCTGACTATATCCGACACTCTCAACAAGTCCAGCGGCAGTTTCACAAATAAATCTTACTTCTGTAGTATACTTACTCACTTGAATACACCCCGCTTCTTGTTCTATAGTCTTTTACCATAGCTGTCGGATTTCCAGCATTTTCTTCAGTCTCAGATTTAACCATATTTTCATCATCAGTCTGTCTAAAGTCTTCTCTAAAATCAACTTCAACCGTAATCCCAAACATATCTTTAATCTTTTCAACAGCATCACGCCTAACCTCAAGTCTGCTATACCTACTTGCAATAGTGCCGCCCATGTTTCTAATAACTTCATCACTTACCAGTCTTTCTTTTTTCTGATAACTGATATTACTGATTCCCAAATGCGTCAAGGCTTCGTTCCAAATCTGCATTTTAATCTGATAAAGTTTATCAGCAACAAACGGTGCTCCTGTACTAATACTCTTAATATTCCCAAGGTTCAAATTCTTCTGACCGAAAATGAACGGATAATTACCGTCATACTGTTCATACAGATTAATCATACTCAGCCGCTCATTTTCTTCACAAACGATAGCAACAGGCGTTTTCTGTGCCTTGCAGTTAACCATCACGCTTTCCTCAAGGTCACTCAACATGCTTGCATAATGATTAACAGTATAGCAACTCGGCTTTCTCAAATAGTTATTATAAATTACAACGCTATTACTTTCATCAAGCTCTTTTCTGTATCCATTCTTAGCATACGCAACTCTTTTCTTAGGAATATCATCAAGGTCGAATGGCCCGGAGAGCATAACAGGCAAGCACAAGTAACTCCCCAATTCTTCATCCTTGAAGAATACTGTAGCTCCTTTATAATACTCATTCCATTCAATCTGTCTTTGAGTAAGAAATTGCCTTTCATCTTTCCCAATCTTACTAAAGTCCCAAGCAATCATACTCATTCCAAGTTCCATGAGTTGGTCACGATATTTAATAAAACTATTTACATTCCCTTCAAGTTGTCTTTTGTCATTTTTATTTCCCCAATAAGTTTTATTTTTTCTGCCCAATTAGTTCACCTTCTTTCCAATTCAGACAGGCAAGTTATTATTAACACTTGGGTCAAAGTTTCCGAAAACAGCACTTGTTTTCCAAAATCTAATACCCTTATTAAAGATAGCTTCAATTTCTGACTTAAAATCTCCGGGAATAAATCCCTCAATAGAGCAACCAATAGTTTTTACATAAGAATATTTCGGTCTGGCCATAAGATTAGGAGTACCAACACGATTAGTTTTATATCCATACATGTCAAAATAACTGTCAATTATTTTTGCGTATTCCTGCTTAATCTGTTTATAATACCATGTAAATGTCAATTGTCCAGCCTGATAACTAAGATTGCCATTACTTTGTCCTCTAATCTGTGGCGGTGTTCTTGCATGGTCATATAACTGCCCAAGTGCTCCAAGAGTAGCCATTAATGTCCCTTGCATACTTCCGACGCCGCCACCAGACACTTTATTTATAAAATTGCGTTCATCTGTACTAATTAAATTAGTTAATGGCGAATGTAATCCGCCTTCACCCGCTGGAAGCGAGCTTGCTAAATGTGCGCCTGTATATCCGCCTAATGATTGTACACCGCTAAGCATTGGCGCTAAATGTGCCGCCCAGCTTGCAATAAGGCCAGCGCCAGCGGCTACTACAGTACCTGTATTTTGTGCCATCCATGCTTTAAAACTATCAACATTAAAAGAGCACATAGGAAAGCCATTCACAACAAGTTCCTGTTCGATAAGTCCGCCCTCATAAACGCTACCATTATATCTATAAGGAGCGCAATACATACCGGGATTTGCTGAGAGATTCCCCCAAATCTTGAATTGAGCCACTTCATACGTATTGCCAGTAATTGTTATATTAGTTTTCAAAAATTCTTCAAACTTATATTCAGCATCCCCGCCGCATCCGTTTATTTCAAATAGCATGTTATAAGGATAGCATAGCAATTTTTTATTTCTTGGTACATAAAGGTCTATAGTATTAGGGCAAATAATTCTCATTTCAAGCGGAGAAACACCGTTAGCTATTTCGCTTGCTGTTTTAGGGAAGAATTGATAAGGCATAATATAAAGCCCTACTATTGCATCAGTTCTATTGTGAGCATTAATTTCAACAAGAAGTTCATTAAGTCTATTAATATCGCCATACTCGGCATCAGGTGAGCCGGGTTGTACGGTATATTTATAAATTTGTCCACCTGCAAATGATTCAATTTCTATTCCAAGCCCATAATGACCACTTTGCTCATATACCACTAATATACCATCACTATTTACAATTGATGAATAATAACTTCCTAAATTATTATTTATGAACTGTCTAACAGCAACAGCAACAGCGGCCCAAGTAGCACCACTATCTACCATTTCTTGTGTAACAGTTACGACATTTTGAGCACTATTAATATAAATATTATCCCCAACATTCCAAGGGCCAATAAAGTTAAATTGATAAATTCCTTGTTGAGCACCTTGCATACCATAAATTAAAAAAGGATAATATCTTACTCCACTATAATACCCGCCTGTTTCAGTAGCGATACCCGGTACAACTACGCCCGGTGCATAGTTATCAAATTCACTTGACCAGTCTAAATCAGTATCTTTAAGAGCACAAGCAAGTACAATACAAGGCCTGTATTCAAACCTATTATTCATGTACAAATCTCCATGCGATTCATCGTACAAATAAGCACTTGCTTTGTAACTTCTATAAGGCCCTGTTTCAAGCTGTTCTGGTAAAGTATGCTGTCCAGCTATATCAGTTGTGGTATGTTCTCTTTCAATCAGGCATTGATTAAACATCCAATCAAACATATATGTTTGGATAACATCAATATGATAGAACAGCATTACTGTATTATTGTTAATATATTCAGCTCTATCTACAAAAGCATAGAACCATTTGTTTTCAAAACTAACATTCTTAAACGCAATATAATTGGCATCGCAGAACGTAGCAATAGCCTTATCATCAAGAACAGGCGGGGCAATCTTAATTATTCCTTTATTCACTCTTTGATAACTCTGATTGCTTAACTCGACATGCGGAACACTATAGAAATAACTCTCCTGTTCCTGTTTGCTTGAAAAAATAACAGTATTTTCATGGTCTACATCAAAAGGAATTTGTGCAGTATTATTTCTTGTATATACATACATTGTTGAATTAGGCAGTATATAACTCATTATATCACCCTTTCACAATAAAGGGGTAGTAATTTTCTTACTACCCCCTAATTCTATTATTACTCCTTCGTCATGGTAACAGTTGCACCAACAGCGGCAGTCTTGAGATTAACAGTTGCGGTATAGGTGTCAGCACCCAGCTTACCAGTAAGCTCCACCGCCGTAGCACTATCAAGCGCACCAGCGGGAACAAAGATTGCACCGTAAGGCTGGACAGCAATACCAAGCTCAGTAATATCCTCGGTCTGGACAAAGAGCATATTGGTATTTGCAAGGGTATCAACATTAACGGGAATAAGAGTGATAACCTTGGCATAATCAGTCTGGTCAACAGACTCGACAGTATAAGCGATAGTAGCGGGATTAGTAATGGTAGCAGTATTGTCAACAAAGACAATCGCATTGGCAAACGGACTGACGGAAATAGTTTTCCAAGTATGGTAGAAATAGTTCCATCTCAGGCCACTTGCAATAAACTTCTCGGTAAACTGGGCAAGGTTATCATAAACCTGAAACCAGTCCTCGTCCATGAGAAGTGCCTTAACATTAGCCATAAGAGCCAGTTCAGCGGCGGTGACTTCCTCAAGGCCATCACTGTTCTCTCTGATAATGTCAAACCTATCATTATCAAAAGTAGCAAAGCTATCAACGAGGAACAGGCTACCCATGAAATCGGCTTTCTCCATGTGGAAAGCGGCAGACAGCACATTAACATCAAACTCGGCGTTGAACTGTGCGTCCATAAAGATAACCTGTCTGTCCCTCGGAGTGGTGTTAAGGACACCAGCCTCATTGTACTCCTGAGACATGAACGGAAGAAGATTGCTCTTTCCTCTGAACGAAATAGCATAGTTGTTCATAGAAGCGCTATTCACGCCAATAGGTTTGAGCTTACCACTTGTCACAGATTTAATGATAAGGTACTTGAACAGAAGGAACTCGTCATAATTTGCGGCGGTGTAAATAGCATCAACAATCTTGGCAATAAGGTCGGTGACGCCCTGCTCGTTAAGGAACGCAGTTTTAAGCTGTTCCATGCTGACACTGACAGGATAGAGAACCTTCCAGTTCATAGCATGGAAAGCAGACTTGACATTAGGCTTATACTGTTTCAGTTCTCTCGATTCAGCCTTTTCCTGAGAAAACTCAAAAGCCTTGGTAATGCCAACGAAGATTTCCTCAACAGTCTCGCCGTAGTCAAGAAAGCCCTTCTTCAATCTCTCATAGGGGTTGTTAAAAGTAGCAGACTTGACACGAACAATGGCGATACGGTTAATCAGGGCATTGATAAACTCATTCGCAAAAGCAGGAGTACCATAGAGCACTTCACCAACGCGAGGAATGTCGGTAGCTCTTGTTACTGTGGGAACACTATTCTGATAAGCAAGGGACGCATTGTCTCTGATAACATTGAGAATGTCAATAGTGGACGCATTAAGCGTACTGGCGGCAATTCTATGTGCCATTAAAAATCACTCCTTTGTACTAAATAAATCTTCAAATGTTCTCGGCCTTTTAGGTTCATCGTCTTCGTCTTCGACTTCTTCACGATTTCCCATAAAAGCATCACGGTATTTCTTTCGCCAGCTTTTGTCAAGGTCAGCTTTTTCCTGTTTCAAGGTGGCGATTGTTTCAGCACCATTCTCGGAAAGAGTATCACGCATATCAGTCATAAAGTTAAGAACTTCATCCCTCGTATCATCTTCCCCGATAATGGTGTTAAACTGATTAATTAATTCTTCCTGTGTTCTTACTGCCATTGTTAGTAACCTCTTTTCCAAAATGGTTTAAGATAGAAATATAGGGGCATTTTATTTCTCTCAGATGGTACAGGTGGTGTAGGCGGTGGAGGCGGTGGATTATCAGTAATATATGTATACCAATAATTTGCCCACGTTATTCTATTATCGCTCCAAGTACCATATTCATAGCACCAGAAAAAGCACCGTGTTAAATAATCAATACTTGCTGTTGATTGTGTGAAATCATAAAATGATTCATCATAATGCACACCCGGTCTATCGTTCTCCCATTGTATGTTATTGTCAACTTCGTATTGAATCCTTGTAAGCTGTAAATCATAGTTAGTTAAATGGTTGTTTGTCCAAGGCCCAATTTTTTCATACCAAGGTGTCCATTGAACAAGTCCATAACCACATGTAGGACTGTAGCTTTCTACAGGATAACCATGTTGCCATTGACCGGGATTGATATATGATTCAGCTTGCATATTGCCAAGCATAGCCGCAACAGCATTGGGAGTCCATCCATTATCAAGGAAGAAACCCGCTATAATGTCAACATTTTGTGCTCTCTGTTCTTGAGTCCACTGTTGAGCATCATACCCATTTCCATAATAAGACAACCAGTTATACATTATTATCACCCATTGTAAAAATAAGATTAATTCCTTTGTATTTAGTTAGGTCTATTTCTATTTCCATTACTTCCGTTCCGATAATTTCAAATGGCACAAGGCCATTCTTCTTATCGTAATCTTCACATGCCTGTGCTATTTCATCTTTGGACATATTATGTGAAATAGCGTTTACAATTGTCTGAATGGCTTCATAATTATAGCCAGCTTCGGTCAATCTTCTACGTCTTTCAGCATTGTCTCCCCATTTGCCTTGGAAGATTTCCTTTGCTATTTCTTGATTAGTCTTTGCCATTTTCGACAACCTCATGCTCTCCCTTTTCTGGGAGTTTTTCATCTGCAAATACCTTGCTTAATGCGTCCCGCATGTTGGGATTCATAGCGCAAATGTTTTCAATAACACTTGCTGTCTCCATCAGCACAATGTACGTTGCAATAGCTCCAGCAAAAGGCACACTGACATGTAAACCAATCATTGGCAAAGTATACTCGCAGACATAACCAAACAGAACTGCGAGAACTTCGGCCAACTTACGCATCAATCCAGTTCTCATAATAGAACTATTTGTTGACGCCGTAATAATTGCCTTTAGCCAGCCAGTGAGTACATCAAATGCGATGAAAATGAGAGATACAATCAAGGGTGTTACGTTCAAATTCTGTCCTCCTTTCGATTATATTCCCTATTAAAAAGTATATCATACTTGACAGAAAAAGTCAAGATGTGGTATAATAAAGTATCAAAAGTTATGGAGCGAGAATTATGGCTAACTATTATGATGGAACTAAATTACTGTCAATGAAAGACCTTGACGGTAATACACCAGAAATCTTCATGGTAACATCCAACAGAACAGCGGGAAAGACTACATATTTTAATAGGCTTGTATTCAATCGTTGGCTTCGCAAAAAAGAAAAGTTCATGCTTGTTGATAGATTCAAGGATGAAATGGACGGAATAGCTGACAGATACTTCAAAGATATTCAAGGGTTATTCTTTCCTGAGTATGAACTATTTGCGAAGAAACAGGCCAGCGGTGCTTACCAAGAATTATTCTGTAGGAAAATCGGAGACGAATTTGCTGAAAGCTGTGGCTATGCCTGTGCGCTTAACAGTGCCGATAAACTAAAGAAACTTTCTCACTTCTTTAGTGATACCGCATGTATGCTGTTTGATGAATTTCAAAGCGAGACAAATCATTATTGTCCCAATGAAATTAGTAAGTTCCAGTCTTTGCATAAAACTGTAGCAAGAGGACAAGGCCAGCAAAGACGCTATGTTCCTGTCTACATGTGCTCAAACCCTGTTACAATTCTTAATCCGTATTATGTCAATATGGATATTGCCTCAAGACTTAACGACAAAGTGAAATTTCTTCGTGGCCATGGTTATGTACTGGAACAGGGTTACAATGAGGACGCCGCAAATGCACAAAGAGAAAGCGGCTTTGATGCCGCCTTTGCAGGTTCACAATATCAACTGTATTCAGCAGAAGGAGCATACTTAAATGATTCAACTGCTTTTATTGAGAGGCCCGATGGTAAGGGGAGATACCTTACAACTATTAGATATAATGGCGCTGATTATGGTGTGCGCTCTTTTGATAGAGATGGTGTTGTATATTGTGACAACAGACCAGACCTTAATTACCCGTCACGAATTGCTGTTACTACTGATGACCATAACATTAATTATGTTATGCTTCGTAATAATGATTTGTTCATCTCTAATATGAGATACTTCTTTGAGCGTGGATGTTTCAGATTCAAGGACATGAAATGTAAAGAAGCAGTTCTCAAATTACTTTCTTATTAAGGTATCCGCACTTGTTTTCAATGATTGAGAATACGGGAGGACACAGTTGGAACATACTGCCCGTTCAGTCTTGTCGGATTTGTCAGCCGCTTTCATTGTACAAGTGTTATGGATATAAAGAAAGCCTTGCCAGAAATGACAAGGCTTTCTTGTTATTTATGCTTAGATTTTAACAGTAAGGTTTCCACCAAAGATACCAATTTCAAGCACCTTTTCATTGAGAAGATAAAAGGGAGTATCAGCAATAACGCCAGTGTAAAGGCTGGTAGATTCATGCGAAATACTGACTGTCATGGTGGGAACACAAACAGTTATAAGATTCTTAACAAACATTTTGTCCTCCTATCTGAGTGGTAAAATCTCAATGGATTCAATACCAAGCTCGTCTATAATGATAACGCCACCTTCGGCGTAATAGAGTGTAAGGCATTTCGGGTGGGATATACCAAAATCAAAGGCAATAACTTCTTTGATATAATGGTCACCGTTCCATGTGAAATCAATTTTATAAATAGGACTGAGTTTAGTCATTAGCAATAACGCCCTTTCTTCTAAGCCAATACAAATGTCTGAGTAGTTTTGATTTTACATCTTGAGGCTTTAAGTGCTTACCATGAAAAGGCTCACCAACTACGGCGTATCTGTCTGTCATTCTGAACGTGATAGTCTGAGACCCTTTGTAGTAACTTCCATTAACCATTTGCTGTGCCATTTTACTTCTCCTTTACATTTACTCTTGTTTTAAGATAATCAAGCCAACAGTGGTAACACCCATTTCTAAAAGGTATTTCTTTATTTTGGCAAGTTTTTGGATTATAATTTCCATCAGCTATTTTGCAGTAATATCGTGGGCATCCATCTGAAATTAATGCCGCAAGTCTGTTAAGCCCTACTTTAGTACAGGTTATATCTATACCAATATCTTTTAATTCTGACAACAGTTAGCACCCCTCTACATATGTTGCGGCTTCATCTGCTACATGTAACAACCAAGCAAGGATATTGTTGGCATATACTTCTCCGGGATTGCTGTATTGAGATTTGTCCCAAGCTCCCATGTGATGAAGAATAGCGGCAAACTCTGTTTCTGTTAGTGGAAGATATTGCATAACCCTATACGCAGAACAAGCGCCGTGTGAAGCTAAAGCAGTTGAACCCTTGGCACGATATTCCTGTACCTGTTCCCATAGACCAGTTTCGTCATTTTTCACGTTGCGCTTGTAAGGCTCATAAAAATTGATTTTACACAAGTCATGGAACAAGCAGACAATGGCTGAACTTTCAAGCTGTGAAGAATCCTTAGAGGAAAAGCCGTACATTGGTGCTATCTTCCAGAACTCTTGATATACATTCAAGGAGTGTTCAACCAAAGCGCCAGCATATGAACCATGATAGCGACCAGAACAAGGGGCATCATAGAAGTCTGTAGTGCTGAGATAGTTTAGCAAATCTTCTATGCCATCTCTTTTAATGGCTGTTCTTGCTTCTGTTTCAAATACAAATTTGTTATTGTTCATGTAAAGAATCCGCCCTCTTTCATTGTATAATAGTCTGATTTTAATACTATACCGCC
>JAEEGL010118065.1_pt1 | contig 10947 bp, 8 predicted proteins | sample 9134231 | NCBI WGS metagenome assembly JAEEGL01 (sample SAMN16246548, study PRJNA631951) | gut metagenome | biome: gut microbiome; feature: rumen; material: fiber-attached | host: Bos | place: Iran: Karaj | collected 2018-10 | reverse complement strand
TGCCAACCCTTGGGTGGGCAGCGCGATGATGAACACCATTAATTACCTTGCTCCGGGCACCAGCAACTTCCAACGCACCGTTGCCGTGGCATGGAGCAGCTACCACCACATCATCCAATGCCGCAGTTGGATGCCAGATGAAATCGGTGCCATCTGCTGGATGGCCTGCGACAACCCTGGACAAAGCCCGCGCATCCCCATCTTCTCTGGCTCCACCACCCTGCCCGAAGGCTTTGATAAATGCGGCCAACTGCGTTACCGCGACGAGGCTTGGATTTGGCACTATCGCAAGGCTAACAAGCTGGCTACCGTGCAATGGGGCCGCACCAAAGAAACCCTACTCGGAACAGCTAACCGTTTCGAGCAGAAGGCTTTCGACGAAATCCCTGCCCTCGAGACCCGTGCCAAAGCATTGATTGCAGAAGGTAAAAACAAGGAAGCCACTGAACTCCTTAACCAATACACCTCCGACTTCGCCGCTTCAACGCGCCAAGCCTGGAAGGAAATGGAAAACAAGTTCTGGTATTGGTTCGGGATGGGGTTCTAATCCCTATAAAATCACAAAAGAAAAGGAGAGCTTAGGCTCTCCTTTTTCGTTTAGTGTTGGTTCACGATGATACTTACTTCCGCACCATTTGAACCACCAATCTTAATGCGACCCGTGCGTGGCCGCAAGCCTGACATCGCATCCACCGTAACAGTCAAGTCCTTGGGACCAAATCCACTCGTCGGTTCGCAATGCAGCCAATCGACATCAACGCTTGCTGTCCACGACAAATTTGAAGTGATATGCACTGTGTATTCTCCACCTTCAGGACGTGCGTCAATCTCGGCAACATCAACCTCTAGGATTTCCTGCTTCCCTTCCTGAACAACAACCAGGGCATCAAGCAATTGACCGCCATGAATGACATTAACATAGCCTATACGTTCTTCCAGGTCCGGGTTACTGTTAACCGCAATGTCAAATGAGGCATCGCCTTCGCCATAAGAGGTAATTAAAGAGATCCAATTGCTTCCTTGAAGCGTCCACGACGTGTTGGACGTCAACTCCAAGTGCTGAAGTCCACCATTAAAGACAACGAACAAGGTATCCGTCGAGAACTCGGCATAGATCTGTTCGTCACCAGCCTCTTGGGTCACGCTGACATCAAAGCACAAATCACCCGACTTGACAGGAAAGGCAAACGTCCTCGGCTCCATTAATGCATTAGGTTCAGCGATTAAGCTGACAGTGGCATTGCCTGTTCCTTCATATTGTGAAACAGACAACCAGTCGCAAGCCAAGCCAATGATCCAATCGGTATCGCATCCTATGTTGATTTCCGCTTCTCCGCCATCCTTGCCAAACTGGAACGAGAGCGGAGAGACCTCCAAGAAGTGCGGGTCGGGTGAAGCCTCTTGTCTCACGATCAAGGTGGCCTGAACACCGCCTGCTGTAACGAAGGCAACGGTGGCTTGGCGTTGGACAAACTCGGGGTTTTCGCCCAGTGTCACGCTGACTGTGGCATCACCCTGGCCTTCCGACTGGTCCAAACCAATCCATTCAGCCGTAGCAGAAGCCGTCCAAGTATCTTCGGTGGTGATGGCTACCGTCTTCGTCTCGCCTGTGCAAACAAATTCAAGCACCGAAGGAGAAATCTCAATTCCTAATACAGGGTCTAAGGCTTGCACAACATGCACCTTATCGAAAGTGAGCAAATTACCAATAAAGACCTCAACATCACGAGACTCGCTAAAATCTCCCTCAATTCGCGAAATCGTCAGAGTCACCGTGGCATCATTGGAACCTTCACTGACCGAGCTGGTAATCCATTGAGGCACAGAGACGTTCCAATTAATATTCGAGGACACCTGAATGGTATACTCACCTCCTTCGGCGTCACATCTGATTTCTTTTGGTGTGACATTAATATAGTACCGTGGAGCCTGCTGTGTTACAGTCAAAACAGCGGTATTGTCCTTGGTGGAAGCCGTTATTTGGGCCGACCTTGATTCCATAGTATTGGCGTCTGCAGTAAGGGTCAATGTAGCATTACCATTGCCCGAAGTAGGCGTCACAGCCAGCCATTCGGCACTCGAGCTTACGGTCCAATCGCCATTCGACTTCAGCGCGACCTCCACCGAGCCTCCCTGGGCTTCTATTTCTGGCACAGTGCCATCGAACGATACTTCAACGGCCTTTTGGCAGCCAACGAGCGACAAAGCTACGACTGCAACAAACATCAAGCATTTTAGTTTTTTCATATCAGACAAATGATTTTGGTTTTACTTCAATGTTTAAAAAGAACGAAAAAAAGTCGCGGTTATTATGGTTTATTATAAAAAAGGGTGGTCACAGGAAGTGACACACCCTTTTCCTACCATGAAAACAATTATACTTATTATTCCATTAATAAACTTCGGTTCTGTTGTCCTTGATCTTGGCGTTGTTTCTCAAGGCATTGTACACACCATTGTTGAGCACTTTATTCGTGAACTGGCTGGTCTTTTCCCTGATGATGTCACTAAAATCATTGGTAGTGGCAGGCTGCGTGAACTTCACGTTTTTGATGATGAAAGCGCTGCTGTTGCCCGCGATGGGACCCACTTCTTCGCCTTCCTTCATGCCAAGGAGGGTACCAACGATGTCGGCTTCAACACCGAAGTTGCCCAACACACGCGAATCAATGGTAATGTCGCTTACCGAAGTCGACTCGGCGCCCAACTCATTGACCATTCTGTTCACATCATTGCCGCAAGCCTTCATCTTATCGACAGCCATCTCACCTTTTTTCTTGTTGAGGATCTGATATTTTGACTGTTCGGCAACAACATCCAAAGGAGCATAACCTTCGTTGACGATACCCGTCAAGGCAGCCACAACGAACATGTTGTCAAGCTCAAAGACCTTATCTGATACATCACCCTTCTTGGTTTTGCTATCGAAAGCCCAACGGACGATTTCACGAGGATTATCGATACCGGTGATTTGATAGGTAGCCTTGTTCATTCTCGGCATGGTACGCTTGGTCAGGCCTTGATCCTCGATGGCTTGGTTGAATTGTTCGTAGGTTCTGTTCTGCGACACAAACTTGTTGGCCTCTGCAAAGGTATTCTGATAAGTCTTCGTGCTCGCAGTAATCTCATGGGTCAAGTAGGCCAAACGAGCCTTGGGCTGGGGTTGGGTCTTGCCCGTGACCTTCACGACATGATAGCCAAAAATGGTTTCAACGACGCCCAGCGTGCCAACAGGGTTCTCAACCACAAATTGGTTGAACTCGGGAACCATGGCACCATCGGTAAACCAATCAAGGTCACCACCTTTATCCTTGGTAGCATCGGTGTTGTATTGAGAAGCCATTTCGGCGAACAATTCGTCATTGTTCTTGGCGGCCTTCAGTTGAGCCAGCAACTCGTTGGCCTTGGCTTCGGCGGCTTCTTTGCTGATTGTGTCTTGGCTGCCATAAGCATCCTTGTAACCAATCAGGATATGGCTAGCCTTCAGAGAGTCAGGACGGCTCTGCATATCAACGATACGCACCAAGTTGAAGGCTTCTCCATCCTCATACGGTCCATACACATAACCTATGCCATTGCCACCATCGAATACAGCTTGCTCGACCAACTCTGACACATCCTTACGACCATACCAAGTGCTGTCGTAACGCTTGTCGGAATTGGCATTGACGAAACTGGCCACATTTTCAGCAGCAGTGAAGTCAGGCTTAATGTCTGTGATATATTTCAGTGCTTCCTGACGGTCTTCCAGAGAAGGTTTGATTTCAAAAACCACATACTCGATGTCGCGACGCTCATCGGTTTCATAGCGAGATTTGTTTTCCTCATAGAAAGCCTTATTGTCGGCATCGGTCACAACCACAGTCGAATCAGGGATGGTAGTATAGCGCAAAGCGATGACATCGGCAGAAGCTTTCATGTTCTTGTTCTCATAATACTTCTGGGCCAAAGCGGTGGGAAGGAAATAAGAAGCCTTCACCAAGTTGTTGAACTTGGTCTCCAAGCGGTTGTCTTTCACTGCATTTTCGAAATCGAGCCAACGGTCATAGTATTCGGCGGGAAGGTCCTTAAGATTCTGGAGATATTGGGTGACTTGGGCCTTGTCGAAGTTTTCACCTCCGAAGCTCTGCACCACCCACTCGTGCGGATGGTCACCCGTCATCTGGTCGAGAAGCTCCTCGTCGGTAATGCCAATACCTGCCGCTTCATATTCTTTAGTCATGAGGTTGTTCTTGATCATCTCTTCCAAGGTGTTGTTGTAGATGCTATAGGTCTCAGCGGAAGAGAGATTGCCCGTGCTCGACGAAGACCGTCTTTGCTCAAGACTCTTATCCTTTAGTTGCTCAAACTCTCTCACCAAGATTTCATCACCATCGACGACCGCAATCTTGGGGCCGCTCGAATTTCTTCCTTGACTTGAGAAAAGGTCTTGCAAGACGAACGCTAACAATGCGATACCGATAATTGCAATAAGCAATCCGGAGTGTCTTCTGATTTTTTCAATTGCTGCCATAATTCTATTTTTCTATTGATTATTAAACTTCAAATTTGAGCGTGCAAATTTAGTAAAGATTTCAACTCAAAAGGACAAATGTTTCATTTTTATTTTTCAGCCCACAAGGAGACGCATTTTGCCGCACTTCATTAACATGAAAATCAATTATTTAGACTTGATTTTCAGTTCAACTTCATCCAATTTCATGTGGGATGCCTTGAGGATTTTGACCTTATAATTGCCGATTTCAAGCACCTCGCCGACCTCAGGAATGCTCTCACAATAATGGAGAATCATGCCCGCGAGTGTCTCATAGTCGTCGCTGACAGGAAGGTCGAGCTTGTAATTATCGTTGAGATAATCTATTTCGAGACGGGCAGAAAAGACAAATGTGTTGTCATCAACGGTTTTCTCCACCTCGTCCTCCACATCATACTCATCGTCAATCTCTCCAAAGATCTCTTCCACCACATCTTCCATGGTGACAATGCCTGCTGTTCCACCAAACTCGTCGACAACAGCGGCCACCCCTTGCCGTTTCTGGATGAAGTGCTTCAAAAGGCGATCGGCGGTATAAGTCTCTGGGAAGAAGTCGATGGTGCGTACCAAGTCGTTCAATGTCGCCTCTCGATGCTCGGCGATGACACGCACCACGTCGTTGAGATGGATATAGCCCACGATGTCGTCGATGCTCTCCCCTATCACGATGAGCTTGGAGTGCTTGGTCTCTTCGAAACGGGCTTTCACCACATCAATGCTATCAGTCAGTTTCACAGATTCAATCTCGTTACGCGGCCCCATGCACTCGCGGAGCTTCACCGAACGAAACTCCATCACGTTTTGGAACAGTTGGATTTCCTGCTGCATGTCTTCATCCGCCTCCTCCGGGTCGGCATATTCCGCAATGTAGTCGTTCAAATCCACCGTGCTGAACTTGTACTCTTGTCTGTCGACCTTCAAGCGCAACACATAACGGATGATGAATTCTGAGACACCCGTATAGATCAAAATCAGCGGATATAGAAGGCAATAGCAAACAAAGGTGGGCAAGGCAAAGAACGACAGGATGGCATTGGGGTTGATGCGGAACAACATCTTGGGCAAAAACTCGCCCACCAAAAGCACGAGTAAAGTGGCAAGGACGGTCTGCACCAACAGAATCATGAAGTCGTTTTCGAGGGAAGCGGGCAACATCCATTGGGCCACAGGCAGCAACAGTTGCGACATGCTCATACCATAAACGATAAGTGCAATATTGTTGCCCAACAGCAGTGAAGTGATAAAACGCGACTGGTTCTTGAAAAACAATCGGATAAGCTTGGCCGAGAAGCTATTCTTGGTCAACTCCACTTCCAACTGAAGCCTATTGACACTGTTGAAAGCAATCTCTAGGCCCGAGCAAAGGGCTGAAAAAACTAGCGTGATGACAACAATAATCCAGTGGTTCATGGCTTATTCCTCCTCATCGACGTCTAAAAGGGCGCTACCCGAATACATAGTATACTCCGAGAAATCCTCACGAGCCACAAGGCTATCCGCCTCAATCTGCTTGTCGGGCGTGACAATCTTGACATGCGAACGCGTGTAAATCATCTTTAGGTTCTGATACCAGAACATTTTGTCGGAATACATCGTCTCATCACTGCCAAAGTTTTGAACCACCACATTGCCACGAGCTTCGAGTAGACCTAATGAGCCATAGCTCTTGCCATAGTCGGCATGAAGTTCGGTGGTCTTCTTTTGGTTGTCGTACATATAGACATCAAATCCCAAAGGAAACTCCATGATGTCTTCGTCGGTCTCCATACGAACCATGCGAGGAGTATGCAGTTCGAGGCTGACGATGCCCGAGTCGCTGCGATAGAAAACCACGCTGTCGGCGATAATGCCCGACAGCGTGTCGTCCGACCCCATGGCTTGGATGATGGCATCGGGGTTTGAACACGAAAACAACATCACAGCCACAAGGGCTGTGATGTTGAGAGTGAGTCCTATCTTGAGTAGGCGTTTCAATTATTTCTTTGCTCTGATGGTAGTCGTTTCGCCAATCCATCCGCCTACGTTAAAGCTTTGTCCTTCGTTGTAGTCGTTGAAGAAGATGGTTTCCATCGACGGGAAGGCAGCGGTGTAGGCGCGAATCAAGCTATTGGCTTTGTCGGAGCAAGAGGGGTCAAGTGACTTAGCCTTTTGGCACTTGTCGACAGCAGCCCAGTAGACAGCTCCTCTCTCGATGTCACCGTTATACTGTTTGGCACTTCCGGCATAGAGCATTGCGATGAGGAGGTAAGGCTCGCCGTTGGTCGGGTCGACCTGGGCGGCTCTTCTGTAGATGTCGCGTGCGCGGCCCAAGCTACCCATGTTCTCGTAGCACATACCCAAGTTACGATAGGCACGATACCTACGGTCGTTATTGTCGGTCTTGGTGGCTTGCTCAAAGAAGGTGGCGGCATCGCTCCATTTTCTATCCTTGAAGAACTTGATACCCAAGCTGTAGGAAGCCTCGGGGCTGGGCTCCAACTCGTTGAGGCGGACAGCAGCATCCAAGAAGAGTTTCGAGTCGGCGCAGTCCTTCTTATCAAGGATGGTGGTGATACGCTTGAGCAGGGTCACATCATCAGGCGTCTCTTTCATCTTGGCGCTGAACACCTTGATCAGGTCTTCACAAGAAGCGAAGGGCTGGAACAGGTTGTCGAGGTTGCTTTTCGTTCCCTTGTTGTTGTTGATCGACTTCTCGTTCTTCTCGAGTTGTTTGTCGAAACTGGCAACGGCATCGGCATCACCACCAGCTTCAGCTTCTTCCTTAGCGGCAACCAGTTCGGCTTCGGTATCAGCCAGAGCCGAGATATTGTTGTCGACGACCTCCGAAAGTTCCTGATAGACATTGATGACCGTCATCTTCTCAGCCTTGTCGTTGTTCACCATATCGATGGCTGCTCTGAAGTAGGCATCGATGTAGGCGGCTTGCATTTGCGAGGCATCCATGTCGACGGCATCCTTCAGCACGTTATAGGCCTCTTCGTAACGGTTCTTGTTGTAAGTGTAGATGAGGAAGCCTTTACGACCCATGATGTTGGCCACTTGCGATGCGCCCGTCTTGGGGTCGGTCGGGAAGTACTTCGCACGGTTGTCCATCATCAAGCAGATGGTGTCGATGTAAGCATCCTTTTCCTTCGGGTTGGTGCGGATGAAGTAGTCCATGATCTTCTCACCTCTTGTGTAGATGAGCTGACTGGAGCGCGGGCAGTTGAGGAACACCTCGCGCCAAGCGCTCACCATTTCCATGCTAATGGACTCGGGAGCAAACTTGGCAGCTTCCCACTGCTTGTAGGCCTCACCGTAGATGGAGAGGTTGGTCACGCAGGCCACACTGTCGGCTCCATACTTCGACTCTGCAGCCTCTTGGGCGGTTACGCTCATTGCCATTCCAATCGCAACGGCAATCATCAAAAATTTCTTCGTTTTCATCGCTTCGTATTTTAATTGTTTGACTTGTTATTTTCTTCTTTCAAATATCGTTCCAAAATGATTTGGACAGATTCCTTATTTGTATTTCCGTTTCATGAACCAATGCTCAAACACCGAAATACCCACATTCATCCTTACATAGCGTTCCTGAATCAAGCCGCCTTGGTGGGTGCCGTATTGACCCAATTCCACGGCAAGGTTGACCTTGGAGAGTGTGCGAGGCAACGGCAATGACATTCCAGCCGTGACACCTACCTTATTAATATTATACGCATTGCCATCGTTGCCAGAAAGGCGCACAAAGCCTTTCTCATAGAAGCCGCCAAAGCGGTAGGTGACACGCGAGAAATAGCCACTGATGGAAGTATGGCGCGGCGTGAATTCAGCACCTGCCGACACATTCCACGAATCAGTGAGGCCTTCCGTATGCCCCTGGCGGGCAAACTTCGACCATTGTGTCCAGTTGAAGTCAGCGCCAACAGCCCAACGGTCGTTTTTCTGCAAAGCAATGCCAAAACCAATACCTTGAGGCATGGTCAGCTTGGTGGTAGAGGTACCATAGGCTACAGTATCGATGACATATTCCACCTCGGTGTCCATGTCTTCTTCGATGGAACGGATAAACAAGGTTTGGTTGCCCTTCAAGTTCAGGCTTTGTTGATAGGTAAGGCCGACACTAAGGCTCATGTCGTTACCGAGGCCGGTATCGAAAAGCAAGCCATAGTCAACCATGAATGACTTCACCATCACATCGACGCTACGGCGCGAACCGATGTAGTAGGACGAATCGGGGAAATATAGCGTGGTCTCCGCTTGGCTGTCACCAAAGACATAATAGCCATTGGCTCCCAAAGAGAAATGGTCGCCGATCTTGAAAGCTGTGCCTATGAAAGCCTGGTTGAGGCCACCCTTACCTCTGAAACGCGTGGTAGTTTTGCCGATGTCAGGCAAGGTTTTGTTGACAAGCATGGTGTAACCCGAGGTGCTATAGGGCTGCACGCCGAGCGAAAGCTTCCACCAAGGCGTAAGGCCAAAGGCCATAGCGACATAGTCGAACGAGGCGTTGCTCGATTGCTCCGAGAGGCTGGAGGTGCTAAAAGTCGATGATTTGAAATAGAAGCCAGCGTCAAAGAGGAAAGCCAAAGAGTCAATCTTGGCATACGAGGCCGGATTCTCAACATTAATCATTCCCTTGCCAAACATGGCGTTAGCCACGCTTCCCATGCCTTGCAACCTGCCGTTCATCGACTTTTCTCTCACCTGCCCGATACCGAACAAGGAATAGGGCGAATCCACATCGGCCTGGGCAAAAGCGTTAAAGCCAAAGCAAGCCAGCATCGAAACGACCAAAATGCTTTTCAACAATGATGTTTTCATATTCAATACAATTGCGTTGCACACCCAATTGAGCGTGCAAATATCCGATTTTTTAACTCGTTGAGCAAATATTTATTGCCTATTTTATTAGCCCGTTTTGTTATCTTTTTGATATTCAATACAAAAGAATTTAAAAAACAAAAAAAATGTTCTTTTTGGAGATTTTTTCTTGTCAAGAAAGAAAAAAGTCGTATTTTTGCAGCCGCAATACGGAGGTACCGTAGCTCAGTTGGTAGAGCAGAGGACTGAAAATCCTCGTGTCACTGGTTCGATTCCCGTCGGTACCACCACATAGAAGAGACGCATGGCGTCTCTTTTTTTTGTTGTCATTCTGTGTGTATAGGGCATAAAAAAAGCACCCCCGAGGAGGTGCTTTTTTGTTTTCGTAACTCTTACAATCAGTTCAGGCTAAGGGCAAGGTTCTTGATAACACCAGCCTTGATGCCGTAATGCCAATCAGCAGCATTTTCGAACACTTGAGGTTCGTTAGCACCTTCGGTGTACACATAAATCTTGTAACCATACTTCAGAGCGCCCGGACGGAGACCAATGAAGAACAAGGTCTCAGTGCTGCTCAGCTGAACGCTGGGGCAGTTAAGAGTCATGGTCTTACCACCACCTTGGGTCGAGTAGCTCAAGTCATTCTTGAAAGAATTCCAATCACGCACAAAAGAAGCATCGTTGTAAGGATCTTCCGCACTAACAAAAGCGTTTTGCAGGGTGGTAAATTTGTCCATAACGACTTCATGAAGCTTCATGGTTGCACTGCCGCTCAGATTGAATCTCTTGTCTTCCACCACGATTTTGGTAACTTTGCTAGTACCCGTCAGCTTCACTTTCAAAGCGCCAAAGATGTGTTTCAGCGTGAAAGAACTAACATTTTGGGTCTCGCAAGCCATCGCCATACCGACATGGTCAATCGTAGGTTTGCCATTAACAAGGGTGTAGTCTTGTTGATCGGCCACCGTAAAGGTCTCGAAGTTGTTCACATCCAAAGGATCTTCACCGCTTGCCACCTTGGCGGTAGGATAGAATACAAAGTAATGATCTTTCTTGCTACCGAGGTCGGGACCCGTGAAAGAGGCACTGGCTTTACCTTCAGCGCTGGCATTGGTGCTCCAAATGCCCTTGACAGTCTGAGTGCCATCGGCGGCATCAATGTTGTAAGCCATCACTTGGTCATTAGCATTCCACTTGAAGGAATTACTGTTGGTAATGTCGATATAGGCTCTGCCTTCCATCTCCTCCTCAAATTGAGGCAATCCGATGTTCATGGTAGAAGCAGTGTCATTTTTCTTGCACGAGCCAAGCAGCATGGCAAAAGAACCGGCAACAAACAATGCCACAAACAATTTGTTCATTTTTTTCATCTCGTAACTTCTTTGTTGGTTTTTAATGGTTTTAATTTGCAGTTTTAGACTTACTCTTCGTCCATACCGGCGCCACTACCGATAGTGGACATCACAACCACCACGTTGTTAAGCATTTCAATTGTTTCAGCCTTAGGGGCTTCATAGTTGTTCATCTTTTTCATTTTTGTTAGTTTTTAAGGTTTTACTTATGTTTGTTAATTAAATATTTAGCCAAAAAGTGCTTATAAATCGGCTGCA
>JAEEGL017420478.1_pt1 | contig 10948 bp, 9 predicted proteins | sample 9134231 | NCBI WGS metagenome assembly JAEEGL01 (sample SAMN16246548, study PRJNA631951) | gut metagenome | biome: gut microbiome; feature: rumen; material: fiber-attached | host: Bos | place: Iran: Karaj | collected 2018-10 | reverse complement strand
TGCGAGTTCATAGTGCTCTACGGGGCGCTCGGCGGACGTTCCGACCATACCATGGCGAATATCCAGACCCTTATATACGCTCACGAGCACGGCTGCGACCTCATGATAGACGACGGCGACAACATCGTTTCCGTACAGGGCATATGCATACGCAGCTACTCATTCATGGAGGGCTGGTACTTCTCGCTGTTCTCGCTTTCGGAGCAGTCGGAGATATCACGCCTTACCGGAGTTAAATATCCCCTCAGCCATGCCGTACTCAAGGACAGCTTCCCCCTCGGCGTGAGCAATGAGATAATCGACCGCGAAGCCGTATTATCGGTCGGCTCTGGACTTGTCCTCGTTGTGCAGTCGAAGAAAGAGTAACGAAAACTCCTCCGGTGAATATAATGGAGTATATCACTGAAGGAGGGGATATGTATGAAAATTGTAGTGGTAAAGAGCCCGAAGTTCCTGTCAGGCATTCTCCGCACGATATTCGGCATAAAAAAAGAGGAAGAATAACAGAGAAAGGCGCTCAATGTGCGCTTCTCTTAGCGGAACAAATGAGAAACCAAACTGAATAGGCAACAATAGCGATGCTTATTTCATAAGCATCGCTATTGTTTTTTATCATTTGAATTCGTTATAAATCTTAAAGTACTTAGCGAGCTTTAGCAAAACATGTATCAAATAAACTTTCTTAGAAATATTGCTATCTAAATAACACTATACTATTACTTTTCTTCGATTACAATTACACATTTAATATCTTGTTTTGATATTGACATAATGCGCCAAATAATTTATAATATAATTACAATTATATGCAATTTGCCGGTGCTTTAAATTGTTATTAAAGAAATAATAATAAAAGCTATAACAAAGGTCATATTATGCTATTTTGTTTTATCTATTATAATGAGGTGATTAGTAATGAATCCTATTCTCAAATTTTTAAACAATAAAATTGATTTAAATGATGAAGAACAAAAGAATAAATATGATTTGTTGAAGGTTATTATTTCTGATGCAGCAAAGAAACTTGAAACTTCAAGTCGCTTTTTCCCTCATTTCAGCAAACACGATATTACACATTCAAATACAATTGAACTTGAAATATGTAATTTAATTGGAGAAGAACGTTTGAAATTACTATCATGTTCTGATTTGATTATGATGTTATTATGTTTTACTTTGCATGATATTGGAATGGCTCTTGAGTATAAAGAAATCTATGAAAGTTTTTCATCCGATGAAATGAAAAAGTTTATTTCAGAGAATGCATTAAACGAGAAATCTCCAGTACAGCAAGTTTGTAAACGATTACAATCGCTGGGCGGTATAGAAAATGATTATGAAAAATCTATTGATATTTATAATGATATAGTATTGGTAATAGAAGAAAAAAACCGTTCTATTCATGCTAAAAAGAGTAAAGACTATATTTGTAATGATGAAAATATTAAAAAGTGTGTTGGTATACGTTGTAGCAAGCTCCTTGCTACAATATGCGAATTACATCAAATGCCCACTAAAGAAATAATGACGTTGCCACATAAATGTAACGGCTTTTTGGGAGATTTTATACATCCTCGTTTTATTGCGTCTATGCTTTGTTTAGGCGATCTCCTTGATTTAGATACAGATCGGTTTGACGAGACCAATATTAAAGCTTCTACTCCTTTTCCTAAACTATCTGCGATACATAAGAGGAAACACGAATCCGTGACACATTTCTTAGTAGATATAAACACAATTGAAGTATGCTCTGATACCGATGATATAGAAGTACATATTGTCATGAGACAATGGATGGATTGGATGAAGGAAATATGTGACTTTCTTGCACTAAATTGGGGAAGTGTTTCTCCAGACGATTTTGGGGTTGCACCTTCAATAAAAAAATGCGAATTATTACTTAATAGAGATGATCATTATCATGCATTTACAGATTTAAAATATACGCTTACAAAGGAAAGAATGTATGAATTACTTAAAGGCAGTAATATATATCCCAATAAATTTACATGTATAAGAGAAATAATACAAAACGCTGTAGATGCAACTTTACTAAGGCTCTTTGATGAGGAATTATTAAATGAAAATTTAGACTTATGCGAAATATCAGGAAAAATAACTTTGAGTGATTTCACTATAGTTGGAAATGTTTCTCTTACTGAAGAAGGAAATGTAAAGATTGAAATAAGAGATAAAGGAATCGGCATTTCAGAAGACGATATTAAGCTAATTTCAAAGGCAAGTAATGAAATCTCAGAAAAGAAAAAGGCTCTTCTTGATAGAATGCCAGAATACATAAAACCCTCTGGTGCATTTGGAATAGGTCTTCAATCAATTTTCATGATTTGCAAAAAATTCGAAATAATTACTAAAACAATAGATGAACCCGCAAAAAAAATAACGTTTAATAGTGAAACAGCATCGAATGGTTACATTATTGTAGAAAAATACAACCAAAAATTCACTCAAGGAACGCTTGTATCTTTTACTATAGATAGTAGTCTGTTATCAGAAAACGACATAAATTGTTCTTATTATTATGTGAAAAGAAATGATGTGTCAAGGGCTATTGTACAAAAAATCTATTCATCATTTCAAAACATAGAATCATTTTTTTCTTCAGATAACTATAAAAAAGAAAAGTATGATTATATTCCTATCACTTTTAACATTAATCAGTCTAGAAAATGGAATGAAATAGAATTCCTAAAACTTGATTCTTTTTTTGATAAAATCAATAAAAAGCCATATTTAGAATTGACTTTTTCTGATTCTTCAATTTCAGTAAAATATTTTGTTGAAGAGCTTAATTCAATAATTGATTTCGAATTAAATATTGAAAAGAAGTCTGATGAAATTAGCTACTCAAGTATCTTTGATAACATACGCCATAGAAGAAAATATCATAATCTCTTTTTTTACAGAAATAGATATATTAATGAAAGAATTTTTGATAACAATTATTACTGTAACACTCCTATTATTCCGTATTATAACTGGAGATTAAATCTTTTAAGTTTAACTTCTGATAAGGTTTTAGAACTCAATAGAAATCATCTAAGAGAGGACTTTTTAGAAGATTTCTACAGCATTGTTTATAATAGTTTAAGGGAAGCTACTATTGCAACTATTGACGAAATCATCCTTGCACCTAAAATTTACGGCGATATTATAATGCTTATTTTACAGCTATCCAATCAATATAAGTATAAACAAAATGAATTATTAAACAAATATAAATCCAAACTGAAGAAAATAAAAATTGGCGGATATTTTAAGTATTCGGATGGTAGTGAAAAGGTTTATAATGCATATTCACTAGTGAATTCTTCATTGTACTTTGTGTCAAGAGATTTTGGTGAATTTACCGGTGAATGTAACTCAGCAATAAACTTCAATAAACCAAATCAATTATTGAAACTATCTTCAAATAAAATGGTGCACATAATTAATCATAAAATTAAGAGTATTTTTTTCATAAAGAAAGGGAAACAACTTTTAGAGATTGTCGAAGCAGCACCGTTTGATTGTAATGATTCAAACGGAAGATTATTTAAACTTGATGATTATGCATTAATCGAAAAAGTGATTCGAATGATATTCCTTAATCTTAGAGGAATACCAGTTTTTGAAGGATATGAGACTTTAGGAACGCCTTGTACAAATCAATTTTCTATGTATTCATTTGATACCTTTGAGAGATGGAAAACAATCGAACTTCCTTTTGAAGAGTTCTTAGATAATATGCGTCAAACTTTGATAGAGAAGAATTACATTGAAAATGCGTATAATGAATACTTTGACAAAATAATTAATTCAGATTTGTACAAGTATAATTTAGATTATATTATTGACGTAACTGGTAATCATAAATCTGACGTTGAATCGCTCTACAAAGATATTATTAAAAGAATCTTAGAATTGTTGCAAGACAGCAAAAATGCAGAAATAATAACGTTACTAAAAAATTATTATAATAACGAAAGAAAAAGGTTTGTTAAAAGTAAAGATCAGGATTTTTATAATGATTATATTGCGTTTAATTATATTCCTGAGAAATATAAAAAGCTCATTATTAATTCATGATACAACTTTGATATTTTCAATTAACCTTCAAAAAGGCGGTACTACTATTGGTACCGCCTTTTTGAAGGTTAATTTATAATAAGATATAGAGGTATAATATTGAACCATTAGCGCTTGAAAATCTTAATCATTAAAGCTGTCATTCAGCATATCGATGAATGCAAGGCATAAACGCTGATTTTCTAAAGAAAGTGACTGGAATTTATCAAGAATGGCAAATGTCATTTCTGAATAATCTGGGCTTTTTATTGCTCCGATGAGAAGATGGTCAGGAGTAGTGTTGAGAGCATTGCAGATACGTAAGAAAACTTCAAGGCTAGGAATAGAACGAGCGTTCTCAATGCACGAAAGATATTTGTAATTAAGATCTGCTATTTCGCATACCTCTACCTGTTTCAAATGTAATTCTTTTCTTCTTCGTGCAATATTTAAGCCAACCTGTTTATAGTCCAGTTCCACATTACTCACCTCTACTATTTAGAATACATAATTGCTCAAACCGAGTAAACAACGTTAAAGTAGATATTCCACTTGACATAAGAATATAATTGTAGTATAATAAGAATTATAGTAAATATTCACAAAATATTCTTGAAATAATAAGATTATTGTGGCTTGCACTTGTCACTAAAGCACGATTAGAATTTGGTAGGTGATAAAATGAAAATAGCAGATATTATCAAATATGAGGGCGATAATAGTACTTTTGTATGGAAACACCCCTGTGAGGACTTTAATACCTCATCACAGCTTATAGTCCATGAGTCACAAGAAGCTCTGTTCTATATGAACGGTCAGGCACTTGACCTATTTGGTCCAGGAAGGCATACGCTTGAAACAGAGAATATTCCTTTACTTCGGAGGCTTATCAACATTCCGACAGATGGCAAGACACCGTTTCACTGCGAGATCTATTTCATCAACAAGACCGAGCAAATGGCTATCCGCTGGGGAACAGACAGTAAGGTGCAGTATGTTGAGCCTACATACGGTTTTCCACTTGCAATCGGTGCGAATGGCGAAATGACACTTGCCGTGGAGGATTCACGTAATCTGCTGATAAATCTTGTCGGAACAGAAGCACTACTTGACCGTCAGCACCTTGTCAATTATTTTAGGGCATTCCTTATGACAAGGATAAAGACCTATCTTGCACAGGCAATGCGAAATAATGCTATCAGTATTTTTGAAATAGATGAACGACTCGAAGAATTTTCAAAGAGCATACATGAAAAACTAAAACCTGATTTTGCTGAATATGGCGTTGATCTGCGAAAGTTCTTCGTGACTGGAATTGTAAAGCCAGACGGAAGCGAACAATATGAAAAGTTCAAAGAGCTTCATTTCCGGCAGTATGCGGATATTGCTGAAGCAAAGCTGAAACAGCAGGTAGGTATCATCGAACAGCAGACGGCGGCTCAACGAATGGTTATACAGTCGCAGGCTATGGCGACCAAGCGTCAGCAGGAGGGCTACACCTATCAGCAGGAGCGCGGTTTTGATGTAGCGGAGCAAGTTGCACAAAACGAAGCTGTCGGACAGTTTACCAATATGGGCATCGGCTTAGGAACGATGGCAGGCATAGGCGGGGCAGTTGGCGGAGTTGTTGGGACAGCGATAAACGGTGCGGTATCGGGAATAGACAATCAGCCGCCCACACCACTTGTTGTACCAGTTAAGTGCTTTTGCGATAATTGCGGAGCTGAATTGGAAGCAGGCGCATTATTCTGCGACAAGTGTGGTACGAAGCAGGAAACTACGCCACTAAACAAATGTCCTCAATGCGGATTTGAGTTTACCCGATCGGGCAAGTTTTGTCCGAAATGCGGATTTAACAGGGAGGGATAGCCATGAAGAATAAAACTCCCTATATTGTGATAGCAATACTGTTTGTCATTTATAATGTTATCGCATTTGTGATACCGACAACAAAAACTTCTGCTTTCTGGATATGTTATGCATTCACTGTGATATCATTTGCTGTACAAGCCTATGTGTGGTATGCAACTATCGGTAAGAAACAGGACTTGAAAAGTAAGCTGCTCGGCTCATCGGTTACATATATTAGTGCGGTATACCTTGCCATACAATTTGTAGCATTTCTGATATTTATGTTTGTATCGTCTGCACCGAATTGGTGTGCTATACTCGTATGTGTGATGATACTCGGCATTTCGGCGGTCTGCATGATAACCACCAATGCAGGCACGGAAATGATAACTGCTACCGAAAACAAGGTTGCTGTCAAGCGGCAGTTTATCAAAGATTTGCAGATTGAAGTAGAAATGCTTGCTGAAACGGAAACAGACAGCGAGATCAAGCTGAAATTGACCGAGCTTGCAAAGAAGATACGGCTCAGCGATCCTATGAGTGATCCTTCACTTGCTGATTTAGAGAATGAAATGTCTATTAAGGTGGCATCAATTGATCATAGTACTGATAAGTCTGCTGCAATTGCCGAAGTGGAAAGGTTATTATTAAAAAGAAATAAAAAGGTTATAGCTTTTAAGCGATAGATAATTAAGTATGCAGAATTAAAAATATAGAGCTGAATCATCAATAATAATTGTTAAGGGGAAAGTTTCATGAAACAATTAACTTGTGAAATGTGCGGTAGCACAGATATGCTCAAGCAGGATGGAGTGTTTGTATGTCAGACCTGTGGATGTAAATATACAGTTGAAGAAGCCAGAAAGATGATGATTGAAGGAACTGTAAATGTCACTGGTACAGTAAAAGTTGACAAATCCGATGAAATGGATAACTTAGCCGTCTTAGCAGAAAGAGCGTTAAAAGAGGGAAACTACGAAAGTGCCGAACACTACTATGATAGTATTTTAAAAATTAATCCAGAGAACTGGAGAGCAAACTTCTATAAAAGTTTCTGCTCTACAATGCAAAGCAAATTAATTAATTTAGCGTCAAGATTTTACACAACATTAAATGCTGCTCAATCATCCGTTCAGATAATCGAAAAAACTGAACCAATTGACTGTGATTCAATTATAGAAATAATTGATAAAATTACGTCATTAGCTATTTTAGTATTTTATAATAGATTTAATCTCTATCAAGAAACCGAATCAGGTTGGGATTTTTTTGAAACTGATTATGAAACGATTATAAGTAATGTACTCACTTTTGATTTAAATGCTGTTGTTGCAAAATATGTTTCTAATGAAATAATTCAAGCTGTAGATAGTTCTTATCAAGAACTATCAGAAACAGTATCAACAATTAATTCTTATCTTTTCGGATCGACTAATAAATATAATGTTTTAATGAACGATCTTTTTGATAGTGCTAATAAAGTTATAAAAGAAAGCAAGCGTCAGTTACAAAAAAGTAAAAATGATGCATACTGGAATGAAAATGCAGAGAAAAGAAAGCAACTTGAATCAGAATCTGCTACTTTAGAGACTCAGCTTAAGCAACTTCATGTGCAAGTAGATCCGTATGATTCTGAAATAAAAGCATGGAAAAAGAAACGTAAAACAGAAACTCCGGCTGTCGAAGAAAAGAAAAAGCTTGAAGAACAAATATCTGCACTTAACCAACAAAAGAGCAATTTAAGCCTATTTAAGGGAAAGGAAAAGAAGGCTTTACAAGCACAAATCGATGAACTAAACTCACGTTTGCCTACTATTAATGAATCTATAAAAATTGAGAAAAAAGAACTTAATAATTTGTGTGACGGAAAAATAAAAGAGCTTGAAGAAGCCGCCAAACCACTCAAAGATAAAATTGATGTCATAGAAAAGCGAATCAAAGAGATAAAAACAGAGCTTACTATGGATAGATAAAACAAATAATATCCTAATATGACTCATAGAGTTGAATCTACATTGAGATTTGATTCTATGAGTTTTTATATTAATATTGATTTTTTTAACAAAGCGTGGTATAATACTCTTGTAAATTCAGAACTAAAAGGAGATGCTTTTATGATTAAAGCTCTTATTGTTGGGGTATGTGACTGTGGAATTCCATCAAAATATATTCCGTTATGCTATAATGATATCCATGCTATGAAACAAGCTTTGATATCAGGATTATCTGCAAACGAAGAAAACATAACCGTGCTTGGCGAGAATAAAAGAGTTAATAAAGAATCATTCTTATTCGAATTAGAAAACATTAAAAACGCAACTACTGCTTCCGATACGTTTATCTTTTATTTTTCCGGGCATGGTTCATATGAAGACAATGAAAACTATATCATTTTTAGTAATGGAGAGTATTCTATAAGAGAATTAGTTAATTATATAGACAGTATTCTCTGTGAAAACAAAATAATAATGATTGATAGTTGTCATTCTGGAAATGCGGATATTAAACTGGCTTCTCCAATTAATATAAATGAAACAGTAGATGAATTTGTAAGTCATGGTTGTGCTATTATGGCATCATGTCGTTTCTATGAAAGATCTGACTTTGACAATGATAGACAATTGAGCCGATATACTCGAATGCTTTATGACGCATTAACTGCTCGATCACTAATAAAGCAAGGAAGGAAATCTCTTGAAGATATTAAAGAATATGTCGATAGGCTCAACCATATTGACAACAAATCAAATAACAGCAAACAGCATTGCACATTCCGTTCGAGTATTGTGGGGACAATTTACTTCAATGTAGAAGAGTATACACCTTATATAAAAAATAAGATATACAAGGAAACCGATCAATATATTATAAATTCTGTTGAACCTATGGGCGGTAATGTAAAACGAATAACGTTAAAAATCATTCTAAAATTTCCATGTGAAAAGAATGATATTGCAGCATTAGCTAAAGAAATCAATAAAGAGGCTGTTCATTATGATGTATTTGCCAGCCTAAATAGCGAAAAGAGGTGGAAAGGAAAACCCAATAACATAATATTTGCATATTATGGCTATGATGAAGAAGATGTTATTAATGGGACGTATGCATTCAGGAGCACATGGGTTGATAAAGATCAAGATAAAGGAAATTGGTATAGAGAAACCGTGCGTTCTTCAATTATAGATGATATTTGGGTTGAAGAATTGCAAAGTTACTTTTCTATAAAAAAATTTATTAATGATAATACTTCGGATGATACTTCATTGATAGAAACATATCGCACTTGTATATATAAAATGATAATAGACGCTGAAAAGTATTTAAGTTACTATAGCGATCATGTAAATGGAACAATTAGTGAAGTTGAGTTTATAAACCGAGTAAAGGATTTAGCAACTGAAATTAGAAAACTATTTCTTGAACAAACGGACTTTTCAATAGCAAGTATAAAATTGCATGATTGGGCTCAAGCCTTTTCCGCTCTTGCCAATGCAATTGATGAATTTGTTGTCATATATGGCGGACAAGCTAACAGAAATAGTGACGATAGAAAAATACTAATGAATATTGCTAAAAAGAATTACAACGAATGCTTAGAAAAGGTCAAAGAACTTGATACTGAGCTATCAACAAGATTGGAAAGCTGATATCACCGATTGTTCATAAAAAATATAGCACCAGCAGAGACTACCTCGGAATAATCTGAGGTAGTTTTGTTGTAGCGACAAGAATAACATCTTGACAAACAAATAATAGTGTGTTAGAATATAATCAGCAAGTAATATGAATATATATCAATACAATTACAAGGAGGCTTGTATGGAACAGCTATTAGTAAGCCATTGGCATAAAAATACAAGATACGAAATACAGAACATAAACGGCACGGAGTATATCGTTCCCTGCGAATATGGCTCGGTGTATGATCCTATCAAGAGCGAAAATGAAATGATGACCGACGCACTGAACCTTGGTAGGTATCTGACTGAGAATGACCTCGGTCAAAACGAAATGGTGCTGGATTTCGTTCACAAATACGGCTTGCTTGGTATCATGCCTGACATTGCAGGCTCAGATATAGGCAAAAATGAACGTGCTATTGTCCGTGATAATATCTTCACTGACAGCGGTATCGTTGATGTAGATGAGTTCGCAAAGACATTCTTCACTGTTGATAACATTGATACACTGGCTAAATCAAACCAGAAAGGCAAGCTGAGACTGTACTACCGTAGTCCAATATACTCGACAATGTTCCTACGGAAGTACAGATACTGCGAGCCGCTTGAATGGGTGAAAAAATACTTTAAGTACCTATACAGCTTCATTATAGGCAAGGAAGCAAAGCTGACGGAGTTCATACCTCCTCGCCTGACCTATAAGATAGATGACAGGAACGGTCTGAACCTGCTGTGCGAGTACGATTCGCTCAAGGCAATGATCGACCTTGCCTTCGCAAAAGCAGTAACCGATGATAAGAAGCCGCTCCGCACCTGCAAGCACTGCGGCAAGCTGTTCTATGCAGCTGACATTCGCAGCGAGTTCTGTTCAGCACGCTGTCGCAATCAATATAACGTATATAAGTCCCGAGCAAAGCATTGACGCTTTGCTCTTTTTGTTTCAAAAAATTTTTGAGGAGGTCTTGACAAATAAAAATAGTGTGCTATAATATAATCGGAAACAAGTAATAGTATATATTGAATATACAATTACAGATGAATATGAAGCAGAGCAGAGTTCGATTACCGACGCTGCTCATTCTTCTCTAAATTGTGTAATATGATATGTGATATAACATATTACAAGTGGATGATACAAAGGGGTGACCTGAAATGAACAAGTAAAATTCAAACAGCAACTTGAAAATTGAATATGGGATCAGGAGTTACGTTGTTTCCGATGGTGGGGTGGTGAGCCGTACCAGCCTAGAGATGCGCGATGACCCGCAAGGCGAGCGATAACATCTCTGGTTTCACATGGCGCAGATGTGAAGTAAGCGATGAAAGTCGGGAACGGATCCTTACACTCAGCC
>JAEEGL017042830.1_pt1 | contig 10948 bp, 16 predicted proteins | sample 9134231 | NCBI WGS metagenome assembly JAEEGL01 (sample SAMN16246548, study PRJNA631951) | gut metagenome | biome: gut microbiome; feature: rumen; material: fiber-attached | host: Bos | place: Iran: Karaj | collected 2018-10 | reverse complement strand
TAGTAGTACATCTTATGCTTTATCTGCAAATTCTGCTATTATAAATGATTGGATTAGAACAGTTGGTAATACTGGTTGGTATAATCAAACACATGGTGGTGGTTGGTATATGCCAGATGATAACTGGATTAGAATGTATGCTAATAAACAAGTTGCTATTACTTCTACACATGCAACAAGTGCTAATAATCTTTCTTCTCAATTAGTTATTGGTTCTGTTGGTTATGCTGGTGCAGATATGTCTGGCGGTGATGTTGCAATTGAATTATGGCGTGGTACAAATGCATCTTGGCAAATTGTTAATACTGGCGGATATTTAACATTTAAAAATAATTATACTTCTAGTAGACAAACTACTTATTCAAAAACAAGTTTAACTTTAGATTACAATACTGGAGCAGGTTCAATTCCTTATTTAGCTATTGGATAGACTAATAGAAATACTACTTATAAATTATATGTAAATGGTAATTCATATTTTAATGGTTTATCAACTGCCGCAAATCAAATTTATGTTTCTACTGCAACGAATTCTACTAGTACTACAACTGGTGCAATTGTTACAGCTGGTGGTATTGGAGTAGGAAAAGATGTTTATGTTGGATAGAAATTAACTGTTATAGGTGAGACAAGTCTTTCTACAACAACAATTTCTGCTCCATTAACAGTAACTTCAAGTTCGACATTTAGTAAACCAATGTCTGTAACTTCAAGTTCAACTTTTAGTGGACCGATGTCTGTAACTTCAAGTTCAACATTTAGTGCTCCAGTTTCAATAACTTCTACATTAAGTTTATCTGGACCAGTGAAGATAACAAGTACTACTGAATCAACTTCAACAACCACTGGAGCTTTAGTAGTTTCTGGTGGAGTTGGAATTGCTAAAAATATTTATATTGGTGGTCATACTTATCTTTCTTCTAGTTTAACAGTTAAAAATACTGCAACTATGAGAACAATTAATCCTGAAGCAAATACAACATATAATTTAGGATCAACTAGTACTTATTGGAATGGAGCATGGATTTGGGGTAATGGTAATATACATTGGAATAATTTAATAAATACTGATTCTACTGCTGTAGCTGATCCAATTACCACTACTCAAACAGGATGTGGTTTAATTAGAATTTTTGGTTCTAATAGATCAAGTAGACCATCAAATGTTTTATATGGTGTTTCAAATGATGCTGTTACAGTTGAATTTACAACAGATGGTGGAACAACTTGGGAAAATTGTGGTATTACAAATTTAGATATTCGAAGTTTTACAAATGAAGCTTCAATGAGTATTACTCCAGGATTAAATGGAGCGGGTACTAATTTTGATGCTTATGATGCAACCACAACTGCTTCTTCAACTGGAGGCGGCTCTGGTGTTAAATATGCAGCAGATTTTTGGACTAATAAAGGAGTTCGTGTAACAATTGATTTACAAAAAGAAAATCGTTGTGGTAATGTAGATGTATTATATTTACGTTTTGGAACAGCATCTGCTACAAATAATAAATCTCATATTATTATTGAAAGACAACATTATAATGGTACTTGGACTACAATAAAAGAGACTGCTGCTACAAGATGGAATAGTAATGATTATAATATGATTGTTTATCCAAATCCTACTTTTTATATGGCGGGTACAAGTTCTTCTGCAACAGCTACATATTGTAATAAAATTAGAGTTAGTTTAATTGTTGATTCTTGGGGAACTGCTTATCGTTATGCTCCAAGGTTATTAGCATTTGCAGCCTATGGTTGGCATGGTAGTATAGATACTGCTACAGCTAAATCAGGTACTGAATTTGCAAGATTTATGACTACTTATAATGCACCATATCAAATTGATAATCGTGCTACTGGATTATTAGCTTTTGATAGTAATCTTGTACCAAGGGGTAGAGCAAGTGAAAAAACAGCAGTTTTAACAACAGATATTCATTCTCTTGGTGAAGCTGATCGTCGCTGGGGACAAATTTATGTTTCTAGTGCAAGTGTAAATACTCGGCTTTCTGTTGGTTCAACCGCAATAAATGCTTCTTATAATTTCCATGTAACAGGTAGCGCTTATGTTAGTAGTGCATCTTATTTAAATGGTGATACAATAATAAATGGAATTTTAACTTTAAATAAATTTTCTAGAGCTTTAACATCAACATATTCAATTGCTACATCAGCATGGTCTTCAGCTTTACCTTGTACTGCTTCAATTTCAGTTAGTGGTATTACTGCAAGTGATAAGCCTATTATTAGCATGTTTATACCAGCAACTGAAAATGCGGCAAATTATAAGGCTATGTGGAAAGCTTATGGATGTATTGATAAAGCAGTTTCTGGAACAAATCAAATTATTTTTTACTGTTATAATAAAAAACCAGCTGCTGATATTAGGGTTTAGGTAAAGGGAATTTAAAAATGGCTGAATGCTTATTATTAAAATAGGGTGCTGGTGGCGGTTCATCTGATGATTGTACCGCCACAGCAGCTGAAGTTTTATCTCCTTCTTGTAGTGGTGGAACAGCAGTAACTAGTGATTCTAATGATGAACCTATTGCTGGGACTCTTACATTAAGTGGAGATGCTACAGCTGCTTATGTTTTAAGTGGAAAAACTTTTTATAATACTACAAAAAATAAAATTACTGGTACAATGACTATAACTTGTACAGTTAATACTTAAAGAGATAAAGGAGAAAAATAAAAATGGCTGAAGCTTTAATTGTTAGTGCAGGTGGAGGAACGAGTTCAGATGAATGCACAGCATTATTGGCTGATGTAATAAAAGGAAAAACTGCTGTTACGAATAATTCTAATGATGAACCTGGAATAGGAACATTAGAATTAACAGGAAATGCTGCTATTAGTGATGTATATACTGGAAAAACTTTTTATAATAATAGTTTTACAAAATAGACTGGTAGTATACCTGTAGCTAATATAAGTGGTTTAAAAGCAGTTTTAACAGCTGTTTAGCAAGTTACTGTTTCTTATACGCGACCTAGTAGTGGAAAATGGAGTGGAATTATTATTGCCTATAGAACTGATCGCTATCCTTATAACAGTTCTGGTGAATCTGGTACTAGTTATGTAGATAATTCTAGTGGATCTCGTAATTTAACAGGTTTAACAAATGGTAAAACTTATTATATTAGATGTTGGAGCTATTTGACTACTAGTGCAGGAAGATTAGTTAATTCTTCATATTCTAGTGTTTCAGTTGCTGTTGCAAATAATACTGGAATAGAAACAAAAACTAGTGGTAGCGGTACATGGAATTGTCCTGTTGGAATTACTAAAGTAGATGTCTTTTGCGTCGGTGGAGGTGCTGGCGGTCAAGGAGGCAAAAAAACTTCTGGAGGCGGAGGTGGCGGCGGTGGTGGATATTGTCGTCAATATCTAAATATTTCTGTTACTCCAGGAACAAATTACAGTTGGGCCGTTGGTGGTTCTGGTAGTGGTGGCGCTAAAGCTGGCGGTAAAGGAGGCACTGGTGGCCGCACATGGTTTAATTCTTCTGGTACATATTACGGTGAAGGCGGATATCCTGGTGAATGGGTAGATGGTGGTAGTGCTTCAACAAAAGGTTTTAGAGGTGGTGATGGCGGCTCTGGAGGAGGAGCTGGAAGAGCCCAATATGCTGGAGCTGGAGTTGGAGGATCTAATGGTGCCAATGGAGGTGCTGCTGGAAGCGGAATTCGAGGTGGAAATGGTGGTAATAGTGGAACTGGAACCCATCAATTTTTTGTTTCTACTGCAGCCTATTACTCTGGTGGAGGTGGCGGCGGAGGCCTTGGTAGTCAATCTGGAAAAGATGGTGGCGCTGCTACTGGTGGTTCTGGTGGTAAAGGTGGTAGTTCAGGTAGTTCAAATGGTACAAATGGATCAGCTTATGGTTGCGGAGGCGGAGGTGGATATGGACCTCCCTCAAGCGGAGGAACTGTAGGTGCCGGAGGCGCTGGTTCTGGCGGAATTTTAGTAATTAGAAAAAAAATTGCGTAAAAGGAGAAAATAAATGCCTGTTTGGAATACATATGCTTATATATTAGATGGTACAATTAGAGATCTTATTAGTTATAAATTTGATGAAAATTTTTAGGCAAATTATTGTGCTAAAGCTTTACTTGGAGAAGATGCTATTGCTGTTGATGTAACTTACATTCCAGTTAATATAGATACAGATTTTTATGATTATGATACTCAAAGTTTTTATAGATTAGATGAAAATAATAATAGAGTATATTTAGAGCGATCTTTAAATCCAATAGAAACAGTTAATTTATTACAATCAGCTGTTGAAAATTTAATGAATCAAGTTGATCATATTGCTATTACGATGATAGATTCTTTTGAAGGTAATAATGAAAACGCTGAAGATAATATGGTATTAATTTATGCTGGTTTAATTAGAAGAAAATCTTATCATTCTGATACAGCACAAGAATATACCATTGATGACGTACCTATTCAATATAGAGAAAAAGTTAGACAAGAATTAAATTCATAAGGAAGGAATAAAATATGGAATGGTCTATTTTAATTAATGAAATTTTTCAAGTATGTTTAATTCCTCTTCTTGGAGTTTTAACTACTTATCTAGTTAAATACATTCAAGTTAAAGCAGAGGAAATTTAGTTAAAGAATAAAGAAAGAGAAGATTTTGAACATTCTGAAAAATTAAATAAATATATTGCAATGCTTGCTGATACAATAACATAGTGTGTTATTGCTACAAATCAAACATATGTAGAATCTTTAAAAAAGGAAGGAAAATTTGATTTAGAAGCATAGCAAATTGCTTTTTAGAAAACTTTACTTGCGGTCTAGGCTACGCTTACCACAGAAGCAAAGCAATATTTAATTGAATTTTATGGAGATTTAGATATTTACATAACCTCTGCTATTGAAGCAGCTGTTAATGCAAATAAATAAAAATAAGCCTTGTTATTAATTTTATTAATAACAAGGCTTTTTTGTTTTTTATAAAAAATTAATTTTTGTTATTAAGAATTTATATAACAATTTTTTAACAAAAATTATAAAAAGATCTCACTTAAAAATTATATAATTTATATTGCAAATAATTTATCTTTACAAAAAACTAAAAAAGTATTATGTCATGAAATTACTCATGCAGCGATGTTTAGCTATGGAGTTTTTTTAACTAAAGATTAGGAAGAACTTCTTGCTGATTTAATTGCTACTTATGGAACAGAAATTATTACTATAACAAATAAAATCTTTAATAAAATAAAAAATAGGGGAGAATCTTTATGATTCTCCCCTTATTTTTTTTTATTCTTCTTCAGGATTTTGTTGTTCTTCAAACTCAATTCCTTTTATAGTAAGACTATCAATATATGGAATTATTTTATGTTTAAAAATAGAATTTCCATCATTTTCTAAATAAAACTTTTTTAAATCCTAAAAAGTTTCATATGCAGCCTAATCAATATAGCCATATTTTTTACATCTATTATAAACATGATATAATGTATTTCTTATAATTGCCATATGATAGTCTCTTTGAATATTTTTACAATGATCTTGCTATTCTTTTAATTCTGAAACTTCTTGACGAAGATGAGCAATTTCCTAATCTTCTTTTTTATTCATTTCTTTCAATTCTTCAAATTGCTCTTTAGTATTTTCATTACTATTTTTTTTAGCATGATATTTATCTAAGATTTCTGTTTTTATCCAAAGACAAAAACTATATCCTTCTCGCATAGCGAAAAAGAATAAAACTATAACAGTTAAAGCATTTAACCAGCCTATTTCTGCCAATCCAATTAAAACGTCCATCGTGATGTTGTCCCCTCTCCAGTTATAAAATAAAAATAAAAAATCTTTCTTTTTATTTTCTCACAAAATATAAAAAGAAAGATTTATTCTTTAACAACTTATGACCAATCATGATCAGGAATTGGTTTTTTTCCAATTAAAATATGACTACCAATACAAATAGCATCACATTCGTCTTGTGTTGCTTTTATTTGATATTTATTATTAACATATGTCTAAGCATTACGCTTCTATTCAGCTCGATTTTTTCCTTTTATGTTTAAAGTAGATTTCCAAGTTGATGCTAATATTTCCTAATGAGTTATTTTTAATTCTGTTAATAATTCATAAATAACTCCAAATACTTCTGCTAAAACTTTAAAAGTTTTTACATTGTTGCCAACATTATTCTAAAGTTGTATATCTTCAAAAACTACCTCATTAATATCATGTGTTTGAATTAATTGATTTACTTTATTTCTAATTTTATAAAGTCGAATACCTAAATCGTCATCATCATATGTAAAATGACCATAAGTTATTAATTTATTATCATAAAATACTGCATATCCACTAGTCTTACTACTTTGATCTAAGGCTAGTAATTTACGCATTATGTAGCAGATGCTAAATTAGAATCTGTTGATCCAAATCCACCCTCTCGTGATCCAGAAGCAGAATCCGTATTGGTTTTGATATAATTCATAATGATACCTTGACCAATAGCATCGCCTTTCTTTATTTGAATAGGAACTGGAGACAAATTAATTACTTGAAAATAAATATGTCCTTCATTGTCTGGATTATTATAATAATCTGCATCAATAATTCCTACCCCATTAGCAAGGATAATCCAGTATTTTAATGGTGAAGAAGAGCGAATTGATAATTGTAAAAAAGTATCAGGATCAAGATGACATTTTACTCCAGTAGGAATAAGTGTTGGTTTAGCTTGCGCGGTCTTCGTTAAAGCGGAGATTTCATCCAGTGTTAAAGCACCTTTTGTACAAGAAACTGCTTCAAAAACACTTTCATATTGATTTAAAATTTCTCCTACCAAATCATTACAAAGATCTTCATATGGGGGAATAACAATATCTTCTGCGGCAAAAAAATCATAACCTGCGGACTGTGCGGTCTTCCGAACGGGGAGCCCGCAAGTTTCATATCCTTTCACCTATTGGAAAAAAGCTGCCATTATTCTGCTTCCTCCATAACCCAAAAATCAGAATATTTCTTTGTAATTTTAACTTGATAACCTTCAGCTATAATTTCACCTTTTTTCTTTTTTTGTTTTCTTGTAGAAGAATATGAATCAACAATATAATCATCAGCTTCTTCTTTGATTTCTTCAATTAATGCTTTAGCTTCTTCTTCAGTATCTACTCTATAAATTTCTGTATTACTTAATAGCATTCTCATATTAATTTACCTTTATTTCTAAATTTGAATAATTTTGCTGTTCTTCGATTTCTGAAATAATTCCATCAATATACATTTCATTTCCAAAAAGATGAATCTTATTTGTTTGATTACTATAACATAATGATGGAAGTATTTTACCCAAATCATTTGTTGGCACAGAAATATTTTTTTCGCCAATATTAACATTTTGTGTTAAAGAAAACATATCTACATAACAAATAATTTCATCATTCATTGAAAGTTATTACTCCTTCATCATAATTAAATAAATATAAACAAGTCATTTCATTAATTTTTTGTTCTTCATCAATATATCTAACCCAAATCTCAATTGCACTATCATCTTCTACTGGATCAATAGCATATACATCACCAATATTAGTAAGAATTTCTTTTAAACCAGCAAAAAATGTTTCAAAATCTGCGGTTCCAAATACCCGTCTAAAAACTGTAAAATAGCTAATATCTTTTCCATATAACATAAAATACTTTGGTTTTTTCTCTTTACTTAGCTATCTATGCAACCAATCATTAAAAATTTTTTCTGAACCACTCCACGCGTTTTCATTAAAAACTGGAAGCTAGCTAATTACAGATTTATTCAGTTCATATAAACTTATTCCTACTCCAGAAGAGTCTAATGAAATATTGTAAGGTTGCCATCCTTGTTCATCATCCATATATATATAATATTTATTTTCTTCTGAACAATAGGCAACCTCACCTTTTTCATGATTTAGGAGATTTGTTAGAATTTCATAATTATCTACTTTAATAGGTTCCACGATACGAATCTCCTTTATTATCTTTAATTATATTATACCAAAAATTTTAAAAAAAATCAATCTTTTAATTTAATAATTTTCTAATTACTACTTCCTCTCATTGGAAGAGTTATATCTCTCAAAGATTCGATATATGGACCCGTCACTAATCCATTGATTTCATTTAAAATATATTCTACCTTTGGATTTAGTGAGACTTCTTTCTAAATATCTTCATATTCATATCCAGACCAAACCCAAATTTTTAAATCAGGTATTCTTTTTTTCATTTCAGTAATAACCATTGTTGTTAAAAATAAATTTTCTTGACATAATGGTTCTCCTCCCATAATACAAAGAGTTCTTTGTAATCCATTAGCAAGAATACCTTTTTCTATATCATTTAAAATATTTGTATTAAATTCTTTACCACCATCAAAATCCCAGGTTTCTTGATTATGACATCCTGGACATCTAATAGGACAACCCTAAACAAAAAATGTCAAACATACTCCAGGAGCTGCGGCAAAATCATTCTTTATAATTCCTGCATATCGCATGCGGCAACCTCCTTTTAATTAAGATCATCTAAATCAGTATTATCTAAATCTAATTCTTCAATTTCATCTGGATCATTAGTTATATCATAATAAGAAATACCAGTACAATTAGGGTGATATGGAGGTGTTGGAACTTCAGCATCTTCCGGATAAATTCCATTATATTCTGGACAATCTCCATCGCACTCTCCGCCACAACCATCTATAACTAAGATTCCATAATAACCATCTTTAATAATTGGTTTTTTATTTTTTTTAACAGCTTGTTCAACCATTCTGGTTTCTGTTACTAAAATTACAGTAATACGATTTAGAATATATAAAATAACAAGATCAAGTTTTTCTTTATTATCAAGTTTTTCTTTTGCATTTTTTAAATGCTCAGAAATTCTATCTTCTAAAGTTTTTCCATCTTTTTGATACGTTAAATCATTTATATCTTTAATATCAAAATCTTCTACTTCTTTATATAATTCTTTTAGAGATTTAGATACATAAGCATAAACTTCTTCAAGGCAATTATAACAAGATTTTAAAATATCATCTTTAAAATTATCCCAATTTATTTCTGGATAATTATTAACATATTCTTTTATTTTTACATAAATTTTAGTTAAATAATCATCACAAATTTTATCGGTATCTTTTCTTATTTTAAAAATTGCTTTTCTAATCTTTTTCATTCCATATACCCTGTATGCTTAACTCTATTATGTACTTCATCTTGTTTCCCATAATTAAAAGCAGTTGTATAATTACCAGTTAAATAACCAGTTACTCTACGTAATTGCTGGATATGTGTGCTACTACAAACCGGGCACGCCGCATTAAATTCACCAGTATATCCGCATTCAAGACAAGTATCATTAGGAATATTAATAGCAAAATACGGTATGTCTTTATCCATAGCATAATTTACTAAAGTTTCCATAGCATCTATATTTTTATCAACTGAAGATTCAAGTTCTACATATGTAATACATCCCGCAGATGAATATCCAGTTAATTGAGATTCAATATCAATTTTATCAAAAGGACTAATTTGTTTCCAAACTGGAACATGCATAGAATTTGTGAAAAATTCTTTATCACTAATATTATGCATTACGCCATATTTTTCTCTAAATTTCTTTAAAGCTGTATAACATAAATTTTCAGCGGGAGTATAATATACTCCAAAATTTAATTTATATGCTTTTTTAAATTCTGCACAGCGGTCTTTAAAGAGCTGTTCTATTTTCTTTGCAAGTTCCATTCCTTCTGGATCAGTATGATCGCACCCAATAAGAATTTGAAGTGCTTCAGCAAGACCAAGTTGTCCAATTACAATAGTTCCATGTTTAAGAGCACTACGTATTCCTTCTTCTGGAATATATCCAGCCATAGTATGATTTTCCCACATAAATTTGGCAGAAGAAGGATCTTGAGAACAAATCCATTCGAATCTTTCAATTAAAGCATCTTTTGCATCAAATATAGCTTCATCTAAAATTTGCATAAAAGCATCAATTAAATCTATGGATTCTTTCATAGCTTTATTTTTAGCTTCCATCGCTAAAGTTGGAAGAATAATAGTTACTGGGCATATGTTTCCACGTCCATCTTTAAGCTGACCTAAACCATTGATGTCCCATCCGTTGGCAGTTCTGCACACATTTATCCTATGTCCCCATAGGTGCTGACTATATCTTCATTCTATTTGCATAGAGTTGTCTTCCGCTTCGAGTGAGTGCCTATCTCTCACCCTACTCCCTTACATTCATCAGGGATAGTCGATACACTTTATTCATCATAATATTCAAAAATCCAAGTCTTTTTAAAAGGACTTTTTATTTGTCCGTTTAATCTTGTTGTAATAGAAGTCTTTCCATTATTAATTCCACAAGCTTTTGCACAACTTATTATAGTATCAAATATATCTACTTCATTAGTAATAATATTTATTCTTTTTATTTTTCGTGCCATAGGATTTTTATTTCCTAATTTAGTTTGTCGAATTTTATTTTTTATAATTTCCATTTCTTCTTCAGTTTTAGATTGATATGTATTACCGCCGCATTTTGAAACAGCATCTGTTTCATTATATCCTTCTTCAACTGAATTGTAATATTGTATCCAATATTGTTCTTTTTTATTTAATTCATCTTGCGTTTGAGCCATATCAATTTCTTCTATAATAAAATTTTCTTTACCATATTTTCTAATTGCTCTTGCAAAATGAGTATCTAAAATATTATTTAAGGCATCATTAATATGTCTATGAAATCTTTGTTCTATTGGTCTAATTGTTTGACCAATATATATTTTATTATTTTGAATATTAGTTATTTTATATATCCACATATTTTTCTTTTCTATGTGAATATTATGATGAATCTTAGCACGGTCTCATCTGTTCTAGACCTAACCGTTAGCCACT
>JAEEGL014907509.1_pt1 | contig 10948 bp, 7 predicted proteins | sample 9134231 | NCBI WGS metagenome assembly JAEEGL01 (sample SAMN16246548, study PRJNA631951) | gut metagenome | biome: gut microbiome; feature: rumen; material: fiber-attached | host: Bos | place: Iran: Karaj | collected 2018-10 | reverse complement strand
GTTTTTCAACTGCTCCAGATCCTCGGGCGCAGCGTTTTGAATCTGCCAGTTCATCAATGCGCCTCCGCCCAGCTATGCCCCGATTTAACCTCAACTGTCAGGGGTACCGAAAGCTCTACCGCCTGTTCCATTTCCTCCTTAAGGATTTGACTGACGCGCTCGGTTTCCTCTTCCGGGCATTCCACAATCAGTTCATCGTGTACCTGTAGCAGAAGCTTCGCCAGCAGATTTTCGTTCTTGAGACGCTGTGAAACATGTACCATCGCCAGCTTAATGATGTCGGCAGCTGTCCCCTGTATCGGCATGTTCAATGCCACGCGCTCTCCGAACTGCCGCATGTTATAGTTGCTGCTCTTCAGTTCTGGAAGATCGCGTCGACGTCCATATAGGGTCGTCACATAGCCGTCAGTCTTGGCTTGCTCCACGATGCGTCTCATATAGTCTCGGACGCCGTGGTATTTTTCCAGGTATGCGTCCATATACGCCTTTGCTTCATTGGGAAGTACTCCGATATCCTGAGCCAGAGAGAATGCGGAAATCCCGTATACTATACCAAAGTTGACTGCTTTAGCGCGGCTGCGCAGCAGGGGTGTGACTTCCTCAACCGGGATATTGAAAACACGAGACGCAGTAATGGTATGGAAGTCTTCTCCGCTCAGGAACGCCTCGCGCATAGTCTCATCGTCCGAGATGTGCGCCAAGAGCCTCAGCTCAATCTGGCTGTAGTCGGCATCCACCAGCGTCATTCCCGGTGCAGCTACAAACATGTTTCGGATCTGTGCGCCAAGCTTCTTGCGCACCGGGATATTCTGCAAATTCGGCTCCGTAGATGAGAGACGCCCTGTCGCCGTAACTGTCATCTGAAAACTGGTATGGATCCGTCCATCATCGGAGATTACTTTAAGCAAGCCGTCGGCATAAGTGGACTTGAGTTTTGTCAGCATCCGGTATTCCAGGATTTCGTTGATGATCGGGTGCTTGCCTCGCAGCTTGTCAAGCACGTCCGCATTCGTGCTCCATCCGGTTTTTGTCTTTTTTCCGGAGGGGAGCATCAATTCTTCAAACAGGATTTCTCCAAGTTGCTTAGGAGATTGGATATTGAATTCATGCCCAGCGTGTTCCCAGATACTTGCCTGCAGCGCAGCGATACCCTCGTTCAGGCTTTCACCGAACTTGTACAGAGCTTTGCGGTCGACCGAGAACCCGGCATGTTCCATCTCTGCCAGAACTGCGCACAAAGGGAGTTCCGCATTCTGATAAAGCCACTCCATCTTTTGTTCCCGCAGCTTTTCCGTCAGCACCGGATAGAGGGCAAATATCGCTTCCGCTCCGGAAAGTTCCCTTCCCAAATGTGCAGCCGAAACTCGCTCAAGGCTATAATCGGATCCGGTAGCATCCAGCAGATAGGCCGCCAGAGCCGTGTCAAAAAGGAAACCTTCTGTAGAAAGGCCATCCTTCAGGAGAAGGCACATAAGGTCTTTAACGTGATGTGAAACCTTTTTTACATTCTTGGAAAAGAGCTGCCGCAGAACAGAATTATAACACTCTCCGCAGTTCGTCCAGTTCAGCAAATAGACCTTGCTTCCGTCGCAGATTTCCAGTTCATCCAACTTATTTACCGACATTACCGAGACACAGTCAGCTTCCAAAGCCGCCCAAATATCCTCCGCCTTCTCCACCTGAACACGCGGCAGCAGCTTTGCTTCCTCGGCAATCCGGCTGGTCTCCTCGGGTTCAACACCCCACTTCTCGATATACCGCTGAAACCCGAGGCGTTTTAACAGGTCATAGAGCTCCGGTCGGAAATCGTGATCCCAGAGATTCTCCTCAGGCTTAAAGGCGATGGGCACATCGCGAACGATCGTCGCGAGCCAATAGGACGTCCGCGCGCTATCTTCCCCCTCGCGCAGTTTTTTCTTTACGCTTTCTTTAACCTCCAGTGTGTCGATGTCTTCATAAATGGCATCCAGTGTTCTGTACTTCTGTATCAAACTCATGGCCGTCTTCTCACCAACGCCCGGCACACCGGGTATGTTGTCGGAAGAATCTCCCATCAAGGCTTTAAGGTCGACGATATGAATCGGTTCAAACCCGTATTCTTCCTCAAAGCGCGCTGGCGTGTACTCTATGGTCTCTGTCTGGCCCATTCGGGTCTTGACATTACAAACACTGGTCTGCGGACTGACAAGCTGCAAGCTGTCCCTGTCTCCGGTAACGATCACGCAATTCCAGTTTTCTCCTTCACAGATCGCTGCGGCCGTGCCAAGGATATCGTCAGCTTCATAACCCTCCAGCTCATAACGGCGAATTCCCATGGCGTCCAGGAGTTCCTTCAGAATGGGCATCTGCTGTGCCAGTTCCTCCGGCATCCCTTTTCTCTGTGCTTTATATCCAGCATAGCTTTTATGGCGAAATGTGGGGGCTTTTAGATCGAAGCTTACGCAGAGTGCGTCCGGCTTCTGTTCATCCAGCAGACGCTGCAGAATTGCGAGGAACCCATAAACCGCATTGGTCGGTGTGCCGTCGGGCGCGGTCAGGGGGCGAATCCCATAAAAGGCTCGGTTAACTATACTGTTTCCGTCGAGAATCATCAGTTTCATCGTGTTCCTCATTTCTCGCCCCGCAGGCGAATGATCTCGTCACGCAGTTGTGCTGCGATCTCATATTCAAGCATTTTAGCAGCTTTCTTCATCTTTGTCTCAAGCTGCTCGATCAGTTCACGCCGTTCCCGTTCTGTCATGCGGACGCCATTGGTGCGGCTTATCGAAGCAGCGCTAGTATCCGTCGAGATCTCAATCAGGTCACGAACGCTCTTAACGATCGTCTTTGGCACGATACCGTGCGCCTCATTATACGCTTTCTGAATACTCCGGCGGCGTTCCGTCTCTTGAATACACGCGCGCATGGAAGGCGTAATGGTATCGGCATACATGATGACCTTGCTCTCGGCGTTTCGGGCCGCTCTGCCTACCGTCTGGATCAGGCTTGTTTCGCTGCGCAGGAAGCCTTCCTTATCCGCGTCCAGGATCGCAACCAGACCTACCTCCGGTATATCTAACCCTTCCCGAAGGAGATTGATGCCCACAAGCACATCAAATTCTCCCAATCGGAGATCGCGGATGATCTCCATGCGTTCGATCGTCCCGATGTCGTGGTGCATGTAGCGGCATCGAATACCGACTTTACCAAGATACTCCGAGAGATCCTCTGCCATCTTCTTGGTTAGAGTTGTCACAAGGCTGCGCTGGCCGAGCTGGATCTTTTCGTTGATCTCGCCGATCAGATCATCGATCTGACCTTCGATCGGACGCACAAAAATCTCGGGGTCAAGCAGTCCAGTCGGACGGATGATCTGTTCCACGATCTGACCGGCTCGTTCCCGTTCATATTCCCCCGGCGTAGCCGAAACATATACACGCTGATGGATTCTCTGAGTAAACTCGTCGAACTTCAGCGGGCGGTTATCGAAGGCTGAAGGCAGTCGGAACCCATATTCGACAAGCGATTCTTTCCGTGCTCTGTCGCCGCGGTACATCGCCCGCACCTGCGGGAGAGTCACGTGGCTTTCATCTACAAACAACAAAAAATCTTTCGGGAAATAGTCCAGCAGCGTCATCGGCGGGCTGCCCGGTGCGCGGTTTGAGATCACTCGCGAATAGTTTTCAATTCCGGAGCAATAGCCGAGCTCCTGCATCATCTCAATGTCATAATCTGTGCGCTGGCGGATACGCTGCGCCTCAATGAGTTTATTATTCTCTTCAAAATAGCGTACTCGCTCATCACATTCTACCCGGATTCGCTCAATGGCTGCCGCCATTTTTTCCCGTGTTGTAACATAGTGGCTCGCCGGATAAATCGCCACATGATTCAAGATACGGGTTGGTGCTCCGGTGACTACGTTAATTTCACTGATCCGATCGACCTCATCGCCAAAGAATTCGACTCGGATCGCCCGATCATTGGCATACGCAGGGAAAATCTCCAGCGTATCCCCTCTCACGCGAAACTTGTTTCTCTCGAAGGCAAGGTCGTTTCTCTCATAGCGGATGTCGATCAATTTATGGAGAAGTTCCTCAAAATCTCTTGTCTGGCCCGGGCGGAGAGAAATCACCATGTTGGCATAGTCGATTGGGTCGCCAAGACCGTATATGCACGAGACTGACGCCACCACAATCACATCTCGCCGCTCAAACAGGCTGGAGGTTGCACTATGGCGAAGGCGCTCAATCTCGTCGTTTATTGAAGCGTCCTTTTCGATAAAGGTATCCGTGTGAGGGATGTACGCCTCCGGCTGATAATAATCATAATAGCTCACAAAGTATTCGACGGCATTTTCCGGGAAAAACTCTTTAAACTCGCTGCACAGCTGGGCGGCAAGTGTTTTGTTGTGAGCCAGCACCAGCGTCGGCCGGTTCAGTCGGGCAATCACATTGGCCATGGTAAACGTCTTACCCGAACCGGTCACGCCGAGTAAGACCTGCTCGTCGATACCGTTTTCAATCGCCGCAACAAGGTTTTCGATCGCTTCTGGCTGATCCCCTGTCGGCTGATAGTCTGAAACAAGTTTAAACTGGTCCATAGGTCTCTCTCCAGGAAGTTGTTTATTTGTTAATTATACCATAGCGTCAGGGAATCCACAAGGCTAAGCTAAGAAGCAAACCCGTCCCGAATGCAGTTCCTATTCCAGAATCCAGTCTTGCCGCTTTCGTCAAAATATGATATAATAAAATATCTTTGTGAGTTTGTCGTATACCTGTATTGGCAAATGCGTCTACTCCTATCTTTTTCATTCTGTCGGAGGACACATGGAAAGCTTTGATTCAATTGGAAATGCCAAACTTATTATTCGCGAGGTCAGCCGTGTGATCGTCGGCAAGGACGAAGCTGTCATCAAGGTGTTGCTCGCCATTTTGGCCGGCGGCCATATTCTCATGGAGGATATTCCCGGCGTTGGAAAGACAACCATGGCCGTCTCTGTTTCCCGGGCACTTGGTCTGGAGTATAACCGTGTCCAGTTTACACCGGACGTTCTTCCTTCGGACATTACGGGGTATTCGATATATGACCGGAACACCGGAGCCATGAATTATCAGAAAGGCGCGATTCTCTGTAATCTCTTCCTCGCCGACGAACTGAACCGCGCCACCAGCCGCACACAGTCTGCGCTTCTCCAGGCAATGGAAGAGGGCGAGGTCACGGTGGACAATCAGACTTATGCCGTTCCTCAGCCGTTTATCGTACTTGCCACCCAAAACCCTACGGGAGCGAAAGGTACCCAGATGCTTCCCGATTCCCAGATGGATCGCTTTATGCTGCGTCTTTCTATGGGTTATCCCTCTCACGACGACGAGATTGAGATGATTCGACGCCGTCAGGGCGGGATCAATGCGGAGGCGGTACAGCAGGTGGTCAGCCGTGAAGAACTGCTCGAGCTGCGCAAAGCGGTGGAACAGGTCTTTGTCAAGGACAGCATGATCGATTATATTGTCAGTCTCTGTGAAAAAACGCGCCAACATGCGAAGATTGTCCAAGGTGCCAGCCCCCGGGCTTCTCTTGCGCTCACAGCGCTTTCCAAAGCTACCGCCTGGATCCAGGGCCGCGATTATGTATTGCCCCGCGACGTTCGTTTTGTATTTCACGACTGCATTGAGCACCGGCTGATTTGGTCGGAAGAGGCAGCCGATCCCACGGCAAAAGCCGCTGTATTAAACGAGATCCTGCAGGCGGTTAAAGCTCCTGCGATCAAGTAATATGCCGACACTCTCTTTCCTGTTCTATCTTCTTGCGCTTGGATCTGCCTGGCTGTTTCATTTGAGCTATCGCGGCTGGTTTGGTCTGTATCTTGTTTTGGCCATGGCCGCGGTCCCCGCACTGCTCTTCCTGCTCTCGTTGCCCGCCATGCTTTCTTTGCGCATGAAAACGAGTGCCCCGGCGTATGTTACGCGCGACGACGACGCAAAGCTCTCCCTGAGTTTTGAGACCAGACGTCTGCTTCCGGTCGGAAGCGTCCGGGTCCTCGTCCATATCCGCAACCGTTTTGCGCTTGAAGAGTATCGGATTCCCTGCCGCTATTACGGTGTGCGCAGCTGTGTTCAGCAGGTAACGCTTCCAACCGATCTATGCGGTGCTCTGGATATTCAGATACAGCGCGTAGAATGCCGTGACCTTCTGGGGCTTTTCTGCATGCGCCTGCCCTGTCCGGTCAATCTGATCTGTACCGTTCTTCCTCCCGCTTTGTCCCCGGAGGAAGCGGTGGATTTTGACGTTGCTCTGAAAAGCGCAACTCGACTGAAACCGAAATACGGCGGTGGGTTTTCCGAAGATCACGATCTGCGTGACTACCGTCCCGGCGACATGAGCAACAGCATCCATTGGAAGCTCAGTTCCAAGGCGGACAAACTGATCGTTCGCGAGGCTCTCGAGCAGGAGAACCGGGAAATCTTTCTCGTTCTGGATCAGGTCGGGCAAAACGACCGGGGACTTGAGGTCCTGTATTGGCTCTCTCTCGAATTATGCAAGCGTGAGCTTCCCCACCGCATCGTTGCCAATACGCTGTATCTCGTTGGGAACGAACAGGAGAGCGCTGCTGCCCTCGCCGGTATACTCGCCTTTCCCATCGATCGCCCCTGTGGCTTTGATGCCTCAACGGCACGCAGCATCTTCCGCATCTCCTCCGGGGAGGTGACGGCACAGTGAATCTGAAAAGGCATCTGAACCGCGGCGTTAACCTGGCTTTGCTTCTATTATTCAGCTATTCCCTGATTACGCTGATCATTCTTTGTCTCGGCTGTACCGTTCAACCCGCCTTCTATCTCTGGGGCGCTTTGCTGTGTCTGAGCACCTGGCTGACAACTTGTACGCGCAACGGTTTCTGGGCCGGTCTTCCCGCTTCCGCTCTGCTCCTATTTGGTGCCTCGCGCTATTTCTCTCCGGATCTCAGTCAGCAGCTCAACGATCTCTTTGACCGTCTGACAGGTGCCTACATGGAGCAGATCTTGTTTCCGGGCGACACCTATGCCTATTTAAACGCCGCCGCCGATCACAGCCTGCTGTTCCTGTTTCTGGTGTTTCTGCTTTCGTCGTATATGGGAGCTGCTATCAGTTCCCGAAGCGGTCGTATTGGGCTTGCTCTTCTCGGAAGCGTTCCCTTCTTCCTGACTTGTCTGGCTGTTACGGTAAAGCCTCCGGTACTATCCCTACTGGGAATGATGCTGTTTTGGTTCCTCCTGGCCGCGGGCGGCAGCCATTTTGACGAAGACTCGGAATGCTATCTGCGCGTTCTGGGGGCGCTGGTCCCGCTCTCACTGCTTCTCTCTCTTCTGCTTCTTTACGTGAATCCTGAAGAGTATTATTACGAACCCGACCGGCCCGAAATCAATCGCACACTTGAGGATTGGCTGCAAAAGCTTGATGAATGGCTTAACGGTTTGCCGGAAAGCGAACGGCTCAATGATCCCGATGCGGTTCCGCCAAGTGCAGAGATCGATGACGATTATCCCGAAGCACTTCCATCCCGTCCTCCGATTCCCTGGCAGGATCAACGCGGCAATATGGACTTGACTCATTCTGTGGACCCTAAGGTGCTGGAAACGATATTTCTTCGGGTCAAGACTCAGCAGAGCAGCAGTATCTATCTGCGTACTGTTTCCTACGGGGATTATACCGGGACAGGCTGGGCTCCTGCCGAGGAAGGTGCTGTGTCTTCTTCCCTGCCCTTTGTAGCGTTAGCCGCCACCCAGGCGGATACGGACGAGCTGAACTTGGATGTGCGTGTTTTACAGGACAGCGCTTATCGGTATCTTCCCTATTTCAGTCCGGAAGAAGGCGGGTACGACAGCTTTGTCCCTTCCGGAATGCAAGAAGCCTATACGGTTCCATACCGTGCTTTTCCCGAGAGCTTTGAAGCGTTGACCCTGCCAGCATGGAAGAGCGACAGCGAACTGGCCTATCGCAATTACGCACATGATTATTATACCCGTCTCCCTACTTCCACTTTTACCGCCATGCAGGAGATTTGCCAGGCCAACGGTTTTTATGCCGGAATGGACGATGTGATCTCGCAGGTCGCATCTTTTGTACAGAGAACCGGCGATTATGTTCTGAATGTCGGTTCTTATCCCTCTGGAGATTACGCAGCCTACTTCTTAACGGAATCTCATCAGGGCTGCTGTGTCCACTTTGCTACCGCCGCGGCTGCACTTTATCGCTGTCTCGGCGTTCCGGCCCGTATTACAGAGGGTTTTCTTGCGGAAACGCAAGCCGGCCGCTATACCGATGTGAAAGGGTATCAGGCGCACGCCTGGGTCGAGGTTTATCGTGACGGGCTTGGTTGGCTTCCTGTGGAGGTTACCGGTCAGAGCGGCCTTGACACACAGGCTCTCGGAGCCGGTGAAACCGCTCCAAGCCCCGAGCCGGAGACCACCTTGGAAGAACCGGCTCCGCCGCCGCAGGAAGTCGAGCCGACAAGCTCGCCCTCCCTTCCTGTCGGTCTGCTGTCTCAGTCGGCCATAGATCAGGAAACGGATGCCTCAGGCAGATCGTCTCGCCTGCTTGTGTATCTTCTCGCACTGCTCGTTGCTGTCGCGTTTTTACCGATTCGAAGGCTTCTTGTTCTGGCCTGGCGATATCGACAGTTTGAACAGCCCGATACCCGTAAAGCTGTGATCGCCATGTATCAGACTGCACAGAAAGCATCCGCGTTAGGCGTAAGCACTCCTGAGATTCTTCTCCGCACCGCCGAGAGAGCCGCCTTCAGTCAACATGAAATCTGTGGCGAAGAAGTCAATGCTTGCCGCGATCAGCTGTATATCACGCTGAAAAGCTGCTATCTGAAGCAAAATGCGTGGGGTAAATTCCGCTTTAAGTTGCTTCACGCCTTACTGTAATTATTTCAGCAAACTCCGAAACACTCGAAGAAAGGTTGGAAAACAAATATGGAATTATCCTCCGCAGCACTATGGCTGAACACCTCAATGGCCAGCTTCGATGAGAGCTTCACCGCCAGCGTACACAAGCTCTACGATCTGGCCGGTGGGATTCTGACCCCTTTTATGAATCTCGTTTCTCTGCTTGGCAAAGGCGGCATCTTTCTCATCCTGCTCTCCCTCTTCCTTTTGTTTATTCGCAGGACCCGCCGTTTTGGCACTGCGATGGTCATTGGTCTTGCTTTTGGTGTTATCCTTGTGAATCTCTTTCTCAAGGTTGTAATCGCCAGACCCCGCCCCTATGCCGATATGGAAGGCTTTTATTACCCGCTCTGGGTCCTGATGGGGCAGCATGTTGAAAGTGATATGAGTTTTCCCTCAGGACACACAAACGCAGCTTTTGCCGCCATGGTACCTTTGTTCATTCTCGGCAACAAAAAAGTCAGCTGGCTTGCCATTGTCTTCGGTATCCTGATGGGCATCTCCCGCATATATCTTGTCGTCCATTACCCCACCGATGTTCTGGGCGGTCTGATTACTGGCACGATCGCCGGTATTGTCGGTTCACTGATTGCTATCAACCTCCCCAAAAAATGGTACCGCTGGGATCTGTTTAAGAAAGAGAGGGCAGAGTCTTGTTCGGATTTGGCAAGCTAAGATTCAAAGGTGTCGATAAAAAAACCATTGATGACCAGGCACACATTGACGATTATAACGCCGCAGAGGAAATCGGCCGGGTACGCCTGGGAAAGCTTTGCCTGTATTACAAGGACCTCGGGCGGAGATACTATGTTCCGTATGAGTACATCGACAGGCGTTTTACCCGCGTCAATACCGTCGAGCCGGACGACAGTCCCGCCTATTTCTATTATCGGTTGATTCTTGTTCACGGTGAAAAAGAATTTGCCAATCTAATCTTCGAAAAAGAAGAGGATGTGGATCGGATCCACGCTCGGCTTCAGGAAATCCGTCCCGAAATCGTCTTCGGATATATCCCTCCCAAGGACGGAAAACGTCGCTTCTTTTCCTGAATACAGATACCAAACGAGCAGCAGACTGGGAAGTCTGCTGCTCGTTTTTCATATCCTGCTCTATGAGATGAGGCCGAGGTGTATTAACTCCGGCCTCCCAATCTGTTCTTATTTTACGCTAAATAGTATATCTCCGTATGACGGATACGGCCAACAGCTTGCTGCGCAGTGTGTTTCCATTTCATCCACGACAATCCGCAGCTCATTCATGGCTGCAAAAACCGTATCCCGATAGAAACGGGCTTGTTCCAACGTATTGGAGAAGGCGCGCACTTCGAGCAGCGAATCCTCCAGGACTCGCGCCTTTCCTACCGCCGCCGCAGTCAGCGAGCTGAGCTTCAGTGCCTCCTCCGCCTCAAAGCTGTAGTCGATACTGCGGCTGAGGTTTTTCTTGGCAAGTGCCGTGTCTACAAGCGTCTTGGAATAGGCGCTGGCCGCAGGCAAGATATCCTTCCGCACCATGTCCAGCATCGTAGAGGCTTCGATGTGCAGGACTTTGCAATAGTTGTCAAGTTTGATTTCGTATCGTGCCCGGATCTCTTCTTCGGAATAGACTCCATGCCGCGTAAAGAGTTCTACGTTTTTGGGCTCCAAGTAGTACGGAACGCAGTCCGGGGTGGACTTCAGGTTCAACAGTCCACGCTTTTCCGCTTCTTTGATCCAGGAATCATCATACCCGTTGCCATTGAAAATGATTCGTTTATGCTCGCGAATCACTTTGCGGATAAGATCGTGCAGCGCGGTCTCAAAATCTGCGGCATTCTCCAGTACGTCTGCATACTGACGCAGCGATTCCGCCACCACTGTATTCAGCACCACATTCGGACCTGAGATAGACTGGGAAGAACCCAGCATACGGAATTCAAACTTGTTTCCGGTAAACGCGAAGGGAGAGGTACGGTTCCGGTCTGTCGTATCACGCGGGAACTTCGGCAGAACATGCACGCCGACTTTAATTAGCTCTTTCTCTCTTCCGCCGTAGGGTTCGTCTTT
>JAEEGL014536294.1_pt1 | contig 10948 bp, 12 predicted proteins | sample 9134231 | NCBI WGS metagenome assembly JAEEGL01 (sample SAMN16246548, study PRJNA631951) | gut metagenome | biome: gut microbiome; feature: rumen; material: fiber-attached | host: Bos | place: Iran: Karaj | collected 2018-10 | reverse complement strand
CGACAAAAAAGTCGATTATTAAGCCTGTTAAGGTCACAGAAATAGACAAAAAGAAGAAGCTGGCAAGAATCCTTCAGAATAAGTATGATTCTGAGCATGGATTTACCCTTAATCCAGCCGGTGAAATTGCAGTGCGCGAATATCCGGTCTTCACACAGATTCTGAGAAAAGAGTATCCAAGAATTGATGTATTTGTGAATGATCAGGAAACCAAATCAATAATTGAAGCAAAAAAAGAAACAGCTTCGATAATTGATATTTACCAGCTTTTGATGTATTGCGACGGTTATTTATTGGATAACGATAAGATGCCTGATGAAGCAATTCTGGTGGCAAACAGCTTTCCAGAAGGCTTAAAGCGTGTTGTGGGGTATCTGAATAATAAGAACAAAGGTATCTATCCTGTAATTCGCTGTAAGTACTGGAATGAATACCAGGAAAACTTTGATCAGAACCTTATGGAAGAAAAGAAGCTTAAATTGAAGGCGGAGTAGTGACTTGATCATAGTTTTGTTGACAACGCCGTTCGGCTATAATATAATAAAAAATAGAAAATTAAGCCGAACGACTATATTTGCGTGCTCAGGGATAAAATTTAGCCGTTCGCCTAAATGGAGGCTTTGATGCAGGTAAATGATTCCGTTTCTTTAGGCCAGGCAATTCGAAATCGTCGTAAAGAATTATCATATACTCAAAAATATATTGCAGAGATAACCGGCTTTAGCATGAGCTTTCTCTCTGATCTTGAAAATGGAAAAGCAACCTGCGAAATCGGAAAAACCCTGCATCTTATGAATCTTCTGGGGCTGAATATAAACGTAGAGACGAGGGGATAAATGGCTGGGATTAATCTTAAAGTTCAGATAGAAATCAACGGGCAGTTTGTTCAGGCTGGTCATATTACCGGCAGCAGTTATAGAGATGCAGTTTTTTCATATGATGAGTTATATATTGCTTCTCCAAAAGCACATGCAATTTCGCTAAGTCTTCCTCTTTCAAAAAAAGACTTTGATAGAGATGCAACTAAAACCTTTTTTGATGGACTTTTGCCGGAAGGCTTTACTCGTCAGTGTGTTGCAGATAGTATTCATGCCTCGCCTGATGATTATATTTCTATTCTGCGGGAGCTTGGAAGTGAATGCCTTGGAGCAATCCAGATTATTGATGAAGACAAACCTTCTATAAAGACTGGCTATACACCTCTGACTATCGAAGAAATCAAGGAGCTTGCTAAAGAAGGTGCAAGCAAATCGGCTGAAATAGTTGTTAAAAGCCACCTTTCTCTGACAGGAGCCTCTGGAAAAGTCGGATTATACTATGACCAGGCTTCTGGAAAATGGTATAAACCACAAGGTCTGGCTCCAAGTACTCATATTGTAAAGCAAAGCCATGTCCGCTACAAAAATATCGTATTAAATGAACAGCTTTGTCAACTGACAGCCCAGAAACTAGGAATAGAAATACCTGAAAGCTTTATTCTACAGGCACATGCAGGAAAGGTAACTGATGAAGACGTACTGTTTGCTACCAGACGTTTTGATCGTGATTTTGACAATGATTCACGTATAATTGATGACTTAAAAACTCCTTATCGTCTGCATCAGGAGGATTTTGCACAGGCATTAGGCATTAAATCTGATGATAAATACGAAAAAGCAGGTCAGGTCTACTTAAAAAGAATGTTTGACCTGTTGCAGAAACATTCATCAAATCCAATTGAAGATTCTCTGAAACTTTGGAGACGTGCCGTTTATAACTGCATAATCGGAAATACAGACAATCATATAAAGAACAGCTCTCTTATTTATAGTAAAGATTTGTCATCTATCCGTCTGGCACCATTTTATGATGTAGTTTGTACAAAAGTTTACGAAAGCAGTACCGATGAGATGTCGGTAAGCATAAATGGCAAGCAGGACGTAAATCAGATTACACGGGATGATTTAAAGCAGGAAGCAAAGAACTGCGGACTTGGTTCTAAAGCAGCAATGAAGATTTATGATGAACTGCATAATGGTATTCAAAAAGCTCTTTTAGATTCTGCAGACGAATTATCTAAAACAGGATTTACGGAAGCAAACTCTATGGCAGAAAATATACTGGGATATATGAAAAAATAACGCAAAGAAGTGCAAAAATTGCCGAATTCAGGATTTTATTGGTAGACAGAACACATATTATAGACACTATATACAGTATGCCGTAATTTCAGCTACGCTATATATAGTGTTATTTACAAAGATTTTCGTAAAAATCTATGGCATTCTTGACATCATCTTCATTTGGGCGGCCTTTATTGAGGCCTCCAACCAGCTTAAAAGGCCCGAACGTATCATAAGCCAGACATGAAAATTTAGCTGTAAGAACTGATTTTTTAGACTTGATAAGTTCTTCGACAGATTCCATATATGAAGACCGGTCAGAGCCACAGGTGTACATTACGAAAGTTTTCTTGTACGGCGGAAGATTTTCAGAAATAAAATTAAGCAGCGCTTTATGGAATTTTCCATAGAAGATTCCTGAAGCAAATCCAATCAAATCAAAAGAAGCAAGATCTTTTAAGACTGTTTTTGTAGCGTCTATAAGCTCAATTTCCGGATGTTTTTCCGCAATTGCTTTCACCACTTTTTCGGTGTTTTTATGGTGCACGCTGGCATATACTAAAGCTGTTTTCATCTGAAATGCCTCCTTTTTAATGATTTTAGTATTATTTTGTAGACATTTTTACACTATCTCTAATTATATTTCACGTGATTCTGTCTACCAAAATTCTGCTTATCGGCCCTATTTTACCTTAATTTTCAGAACTCCACACAACACACTTATATTTTACAGCATCAAGGTGACAATGAGCGGCATCACACCACCTGATAGTCAAAAAACTTTTCTAACTCTTCTGTAATATCCCAGATTCTTCAGGCTAGTCCATTTTACCTGTATCCCTACCCTATTAGTAATCTTTTAATTACCTATCCTGAAACCACTATACAAATCAAACAGATCTGTATTGCATGGAATTTATTTTGTATTGCATCACAAAAAAAGTCATATTTTACGTGGGAGAAATTGATTAAAAACGTTAAAAAGTCATATTTTACGTGGGAAGATTTATCTGATTTTAGAGTTTATGCAGTACATAGTGAACCTGACCTATCACTTTAAACTCATCTGTCTCTCTATTTATCAGTATTGATTCATACGCGGGATTATCAGATATCATTTTTATACCATCTGATACGGTCTGCAGCCGCTTTACAAGGCCTCTATCCTGATATATTACGACATATATACCGTCTTCCTGAAAGCCAAGGTTATCACAAATGACTGTATCACCGTTGCAGATAGTAGGTTCCATAGAGTCCCCGCGAGTGATACTTGCCGCTAACCGACTGGAATATTTACTTCCCTTCAAATCCTCTGGAATTTCTATATAATTATCAACGGTTTCGGTGTTCGGTACAAATTGACCATGCCGACATGCTATTATCTGCTCGTAAACAGGAATTTTTTCCTCAAGCACACCATTATATTCGCCTGCCCCAGCTGCTCCACTAGCCAAAAACTGCTCTTCTACCCCAAAAAACTCTTCTACAGTAGTTCCTAATACCGCCAGAAGTTTAAGCGTATCCTCTACATCTGGAATACGCTCCTTATAAATACGGTTTTTCATGATCTGAACAGGCACTCCAGCTTGATCACAGAGCCACACAAAAGTCATTCCCTTATCATGAAGCGTTTTTTTTATTTTTTCCCAGAATACAGTTGCAGTCATAAAGTAATTATATAATTACTCTCACGTATTTTGCAAGTCACATTTTCTGATATTTCAAGGACGGTTGTTTATACGTTTGTATAAACAATGTATAAAAAAATATTAAAGAATTCGGGTGTTTCCGCCGATAATTGTCAGCTTTCTTGCGTTTTTAAGTCTATAATCCCAGACTCTTTGCCATCTTCTTAACCGTATCAGCCCACTCATCAACAAAAGACTGTGGAGCAAGAGGGATTATATCTTCTCCATATGGGAAGAAGGTGCGCAGAATTCCGAGCGGCTGATTGCTTGTGAAGCTTACCAGGACTGCCCCATCTTTGTGCTTGTGATCGCCTGTATATGGTTCAACCTTTTTGTCTGGGGCGAAATCTGCTTCGGAAAAATATAAAGCGGTGCCCTGGAAAATGAACTTGTATTCTTCGAGTTTATCGGAAGCAAGGGCTCCAAAAGAGCCTACGTTGTATTCATCCAGGCGCCAGATTTTTTCGTCCGGGAGTTTGAAGTGCTGTGGAAGAAGTTTGAGGTTCTTCATGCGGGGAACAACAAAGTTACGGATTTCTTTTATATTCGGATTATCCTGATTTATTGCAAAACCGCGAAGGTACCACTGCTCAGAATCATAAATCAACTGCCATGGCTCGATTGTTCTGGCGAAGCTTCGCTTTTGCAATCTGACATTCTCGTAATCAAACTCAAGTACCTGATTATTCTGAAGGGCTTTAAGGATTGTATTCCAGTTTGTATCATCAACAGCGGCAACGGAACGTTTTCCCATTACGATTCGAGTTTCGAACCATGGCTTTGCTTCAAGATGTGTGCTTGTAAAACCTACCTGCCCTGCTCCATAGGTATCAGTTTCTATCGGAGATTCGAAAGTCTCACAGATATTCAAAAGTGGAGCATAAAGCGGTGTGTCCTGAAACTGCTCAAAGAGCTTGAGAACTATTGAATAAGCCGGCATGTCTTGCTCGGGAATAAACACGGCAGGCAGTTTAAATAGTCTGCTTGTATAATGGTAAGCACCGTGTTCCTTACTGTACTCCAGAGGGGCATTGTAATCATCGCGGAGCCGACGCAAATCACGATCGAGCGTTGGAATAGAAACCTGAGTTTTTGCTATAAGCTCATCTTTTGTATAAAATCTATCCTGCTGAAAAAGCGAATCCAATAAAAAAAGCCTGAGATTTTCCTTAGTCGACTGACGTTCTTCTTTTGCCATAAGTTTATTATACCACGTAAGCGGGCCATAATCATTATTTTTTGCTTATATCATTAAATGATAGCACTAAGCTCTATATTAAAACATACTGGAGAAATACATGGATAATCAAACAACACAAAAATCAACAATGATTCACAAGGAAAATGACTGGGAATGGAAGTTTGTCGGAATCTGGGCAGATATGATTACAGATTCCGGATTATTAGAAAAGCTCAAGAACTTTTCAGCCCAGGAAACACTTGTTCTCTTCAAATCTTACGAAAAACCTCTGGAAATTATTCAGGAAAATCTGCAACTAAGAAATAAGTACAATCAGTTAAAATCCGGTGGTAAGAAAGATGATGTTAAAGCTATGGAAGACGCCATACAATCACAAATTGAGAGTCTGCCCTTCTCGCCGGAACTATATATCTATAGTTCCGTTTCTGATGATTGTGTAAAAGTATAAAGCAATTGTTTATCTTTATGGATGGAGTATATCCCCACTGGCAATCTGACGCTCTAATTCTGCGAGCATTTTCTGGCGGGCGGCTTCAATTTTCTGGTTGCTCACCTGCCCCAACTGTGCCATTTCACTTTTTACAAGTCGTGCACAACGACGAGACATAACGCTGAAAATCTTTCCCTGCATCTGACCATTTGTATTCTGTATTGCATACTGCACTGTTTTTGAATCAACATAACGCAGGACCTTCTGAACAGAGCGACCATCGAGTTTAAGAAAAATATCAAAATCCATAAGCTTGCCTCCTGTAAACAAACCAGTGGTTGAGTCTGTCGAAACCACCATACTTTCAGAGTAACATTCAGGAATATCATTTAATGATACAAAGCAAGAATTATTCTTCTGATTTAAGCTCCATTGAAGTTTTTATACTTAGATATTTTTCAAGGCGATTAGGAATGTCATCTGTAATATGCATTAATTTTTTTATGTCACGATAGCACCAATTTTCTTCCGTCCAAAAAGCATGCATTGATGAGCAAACAGGAATCTCGCCTATAAAGTGAGGGCTCTTATATTTGTCATAATACCAGGTAGATATTTCTGGAATTGAAATCGAATACATAGTTTGATCAAAAGAACGGCCTTGTGGCTTATAAATAAGGCTTACCTCTGTAAAATGTTTGTTTAATTCCGGAACTTTAGTATGCAATTTCGAAAGTTTATTGTTTTTCTGTTCAAGTATTCTTTTGCATTCATCTTCCTTCATCTTGAAAAAAATATTTGTTTGAGCGATACGAGCTTTTTGTTCTTCTGAAAGACCCGTATATTCATAATTATCTGATTTTTGTTTTTGAACCTCAAAACACACATCCCAATACTTGCTGGCATTTTCTATGCCAGCACATGTACAGACATGCGCAACAATCTGCTCAAGTTTCTTCCCATTAGCAATACAATCAATGCAAACAGAAGCTACAGTGAGCGCAGTTTTTGTTCCCCTGGTGCTAAATCTACTAAGTGATTGTAATAGTCTTTGGTTTGCTTCGATAGAATAAGCACCGTCAATTGTAAAACCAATCATCATGGCTAAGAACTTATCAACTTTACGGTGAAAGAGAATCTCGCCAGTATCCGTAAGACCTTTCTCTAATCGGAGATACTCTAAAGCAAGAATGCCTTCCGTCATTGCGATATAAGCGGCTCTTAAACAATACTCAAAAACTGATAATATTAATTTTTCTGTGCGCTTTGTCATAAGGAGTACCTCCACTTTTCTATTTTTCAAAACCGTCATCCCATTTAAGATCTACCGAGCTATGTATATACAGATTCTTACCTAACTGTTTGGGTATATTTTTTGTTCGACTCATTAATTCTTCAATTCTAGAATCACAATCTCTCCAGACTTGATGCAGTGAATCACAAACCTTTATATCTCCAATATAAAGGGGAAATGAACTTTCTTTATCTATTGTCCGAATCGAGACAACATGTATACCAAGATCTGTTCTATATTTCTCAGATTTATATACAAGAGTTGTAACAGGCGATGCATCCTTAAACTCGGGAAACGTCTTTTGAATCTCACATAGTCTGTCATATTTCTGCTGAACAATGCGGCTGCATTCTTCTTCTTTCATTTTAAGAAAGACATTCAATTCTTCTATCCGCTTTTTTTGTTCTTCTGTAAGAATTAGTTTTGAATTACCATCTATAAACTTACGTTCTTGTTCAAATTTAATATCATAAAGTTTATTGTACAGCTTTACCCCAACTAAAGAACAAACATCAATAAAAATGATATCAAGCTCATAATTATTCATCATTTCATCAATACATAAAGAAGCAACATGCAACGCAAGTTTTGTTCTTCTGCTGCTCATTTTAGAAAATGACTTTAAAAGATTCTTATTCATTGTTGAAGTGTATCCATCATCAACAATGAATCGCATATTCCAATATAAGAACTTGTCAATTTTTTTATTAAAAAGGATATCACCAGACCTTGTAAGGCGGCAGTGTCCGTGAATATGTCTTTCCAGTGTAAACACACCATGTTGCTTATGTTCTAAAGTAATTTCTAAACAATATTTGAAAACTGATAAAATTAGATTTTCTGTTTGCTTTGTCATAAATACGGCCTCCAATTATTCATAGAATATCAGAGTCCCCTATCATGTAGTGATAGGATGCATCATCTCCATATCTTTTGGTTTTAGAATTCGCAATGAATCAATTTTATAAGAATTCTTTTGTCTTCTTGTATCTGCAGTATATTCGGACATACTTTCCACATAATATTTCAAAGCTTTATCGTAAGACATATCATTCATATTTATGTAATACACATCTTTATTGTATGTGAATTCAATGCAATATTTTGGAGGATACTCTCTTGGATTTAATTTTACATCGAGGGCATCCATTAAACCAAAGAAGCCATCTCCAATTCCAGTATTAAAAAAGATAATAATAGCTTTATTATCCACAACATATTTCTTAATACTTTCCAGTTGATTATCAGTAAGACTACATTCAGCGCGAGCGTTCAATAAGCGAGGATTATCTTCTATTGTTATACAAAGTAATTTTTTTGTTTTCGGATCTTCAAAACGAACTACATCAGCATAGGCTCCCTCACCTTCCTTTGTAAGATAAGGTTCTCTCTGCCATCCATCGTTTGTTCCACTGTCTACTAAACAAGGCAATCCTAATTCAGGGAATCGTATTGGGCTCGCTCCTGTTGAAGTTAATGGTGCAGTCGCTCCATAATACGTATCTTCCATTTCTTTATAAAAATAATCTAACAAATCCTTAAAAAGAATTGAAAGTGTATCGTTCCTATTTGCAAAGCGCTCCTATTTTAAAAGACTGAGCTGTACCTCATGAATACATTCTGTCTCGAACGCACCGGCTCCAGTAGCATTATTAATGAAATCAAACAGATTCTTTAATTCCATCGATTCTTTACAAATATTTTCATCTTTTCTGTTATTTACAAAATCATCCGTCAAAGAAGAAAGTCTATTCAGAAATTCATCAACCTTCTCCTCTATTTTCCATTTATTTACGCTTTTAGCAAAACGAGCCATGCTAGCCCAACGTATTGCATTTACTTCTTCATCTGAATGATTTTTTTCCCATTCTTGTTTTCGACGCTCAAAGAGTTTTGATAAAACAGAATCTTTATCTGCATAAGATTTTTTTACATAATTCTTAATTGTATTAAAGTCATCTTTAGAAAGAGCTGGACCCTTATAAATTCGCGTATCTTCATAGAAAATATCTTCGGCTTCTTCTGTAAAATAAATCCAAAAAGAATTTTCATCATTTATTTCTTCATTTGTATCATTTTGAACAATGATATATTCCATCAGACCAAACTCAAAAGTCTTGTAATACTGAATATCGAGAATATTGGCAGGCAAGCCGGTTTTAGATTTAAATAATCGAATTGGTGACTGTGTATCCATAAAAGACCTCCTGGCATAAAGAAAAATTCGGGCCGGCTTCTGTTGACAACAAGATGCCGGCCCAAGGAGCGCATGTCATATGGCATATGTTTGTTATGACAATTATTAATATACATTCTGTGAATATCATTTAGTGATATTCTTAGCCATATCTGCGGTGATATTCCATTTTTCTTTGATCAATATATTTGTACCATTCGTGGAAGAGATACTCGAAAGAACCATTACCGCTCATAACGGTTGCACAAGCTTCCAGCATAGGAATGGTAGGATTGCTGTCTGTGCAGGAAGCAACATCAACTTTTTCGCACAGTGTCGGGAAGAAAGCCAGGTGCTCATAGGTAAAAGTTTCGTCTTCAAGATAATCAGCTGGGATTCCAACATCGCTGATATCCCCTCCTCTTCTTTCACGTTCCTGAAGAGATTCAAAAAAGACTTCATCATTCTGGAGGTTGCAGACAACGCCCATTAAGCCATCATCAATTCGGCGGATAATATCTCCATTACGGAAGGGATGCGGAATCAAAACCAAAAGATTATCAAAGCCATCACGATGTTTGCTGTAGAATTCATGGCCCATAAAAGATGAATCTAAGAAATGAAGATGAAAGGTTTCCAGGGAATCTGGATCTGGCTCAAATTTACCGTAAACATAATTGTCCCTATCATCTATTTTATATTTATGTATATTGAATGAAAGTATTTTATACGAAGATGTCAAATGATCTGTTATTTCCTCTTTCATCTGTTCATAGACTTTTGTTATAGAAGAAAAGACCCCACATTTATAAGGTACTCCTCTTCTGTAATCAGCTGACTCGTTACATTCGAGTTCATAAACATTTCCAGGGAAATCATTCAGAAGATATTCTTCCTTCTTTTTATTTAACTCAATATAATCCTCAATCTCTTTTGCAACTTCTGCTGATGAATATGAGTTCTTATATCTTCCACCTATGTTCTTAATCTCCGCATTTGGTTCTGCCTTTAGTTCAGGAATTATCTCAGCTAGCAGCGTATCCTGCTGTGAATAACTCAAAGTTGAATTCTGGCATATCAAAGTTGCAAGTTCATACGGCGCAAAAACACGGCCAAGCTTTTCGCAATACTCGCGGACATCTTTTGATGGGACTGCCGCCTGTAAAAGTCTGTTGTATTTTTCGTCTGTCATATTAACATCTTCCTGCCGGGAGCTTAGGCGGCTCCCCTTTATCACCCATAATTGAATCTACAATTTCCTTTACAACTGAATAACGCTTTTCTTTTGGAAGTGTTGAAAGAAAATACTGAAAGGCCGGATTATTCTGCATCTCCAGCTTCAGCTTTGCCAAAGCCTGTTCTTTCGGGAGGCCTTCATCAACATAGCCAAAGCCGCAGATTCCATTTGGAGTTACTGCACTTCCGTAAACTGTTCTCATTTTCAATACCTCCTGTTTTAAGGTGCACATCTTCGGGAAAATGCCTTTCGTCTTACAATATGCTTTTCCTGGCACCACTCTGAATAAGCTTCAAAAGCATCTCCCTGTAATTCCTGATTGTGGGGGCCAAAAGCCTGACGAATTGTAAAATCTGGAGTAACCTCTATGCAAATTTTGTATTTTCCTTGATGCATTGCATATACAATTGTTGCACGCCTATTTCGAATAGAATCCCTATAGCCCCACCCTACACAATTGCTCATTTCGCTACCAATAGTTTTTAATATCTGACCATTCTTTGCAACATAAAAACAATATCTCTCTTCATCTGGAACAGGGACTCTCTCATTATTTGAATTCATTTTGAAGGCAGGTCCAGCTTTATATTCCAAATCGAGAAACTGCTGCTCTAATACAAAAGGTTCTTTATCTCTTTCCAATTCAGCTGCCTTTGCTTTTCTTCTTCGCTCATTATCAGCCCTTCTCCATTCTTCAGCCGCCTCCTCTGCCAGCTCATTATTTCGTCTCATAATAAAATCATGAGTATATCGATTAAACCCTTCGCTAAGAATTTGACGCTTTTCACGAGTAGTAAGATGTTCAGAACATCCTGGG
>JAEEGL014438259.1_pt1 | contig 10948 bp, 6 predicted proteins | sample 9134231 | NCBI WGS metagenome assembly JAEEGL01 (sample SAMN16246548, study PRJNA631951) | gut metagenome | biome: gut microbiome; feature: rumen; material: fiber-attached | host: Bos | place: Iran: Karaj | collected 2018-10 | reverse complement strand
TCGATATTGTAAATCAGTCCGAGATCGTAGATGTTGACGGGAATCTCGGGGTCGTATATATTCTTGAGGCAGTTGATTATGGCCTCGTTCAGTGTCTCTTTTGTGGGTTCCATATCTTTTTGATAATAGGGAGTTAAAAGGGGAGTAGAATTGGAAGTTAAATTGGAAGTTAAAATGGGAGTTAAAGTGGACAAATGATATATGTTGTCCATTATTACTCTTTTTAGTTATTCTTTATCGAGTAGGCGAGGGCGTACATCTTGATTTGTTTTATCATTGATGTGAGTCCGTTGGATCGTGTGGGCGACAGGTGTTCTTTCAATCCTATGGCGTCGATAAAGCTGAGATCGGCGTCAAGAATGTCCTTCGGCGATTGTCCGTTGAAGGTGCGGATAAGAAGTGTTATGATACCTTTGGTGATGACAGCGTCGCTGTCGGCGGCGAAATATAGCAGCCCGTCGTCGCCTATTCGGCAGCTGAGCCACACACGGCTTTGGCATCCTTTGATAAGGTTGCTGTCGTTCTTGTCTTTCTCGTCGATAGGTGGGCATTCCTTGCCGAGTTCGATGAGGTAGCTGTATTTGTCGAGCCATTCGTCAAAGTTGGCGAACTCGTCGATTATCTGGTTCTCGATTTCTTGAATTGTCATTTTGAAGGTTTTATTTCGGGGCTTTTTTGATAAGTATCAGGGCGGCGATGCCGAAAGCAAGCTGGGGCGTCAGAACTGCGAGGAAGGGAGGGAAGTTGCCGTTGATGGCGAAGACAGAGCAGATGCGCATGAAGACTATGAATCCGAAAGCCAAGGTTATGCCTATGGCGAGGTGTAGACCGAGTCCGCCGCGGCTTTTGCGCGACGAGATGGCCACTCCTATGAAGGTCATGACGATGAAAGCCAAGGGGTTCAACAATCGTTGGTAGAACTCGAGTTTGGCGCTCACCACCGCTCCAGAGCCTCTCATTTTCTCATGCTGTATGTGTTTGTATAGTTCAGGGCTTGTCATCGTGCCTATCTGCTTCGAGGCTTGGTTGAAATCGTCGGGTACGAGGTTGAGACTTAGCGTGTCATTGTTGGCGGAAGAGAATGTCTCCTTGTCGCCGCTGAAAGTGCGGTGCTGCATTCCCTGGGCGTGCCATAAGCCTGTGATGGTGTCGTAGATAAGTTTGTTGGCGGATATACGGTCTGTGAGGTTGCCGTCGCCGTCGTAGGTGTCTTGCCGGAAGATGATGGCGCTGCGTTCGTTGACGTCGTAGCTGAAAGTTGAGACCTGCACACCCCGTGATGTCTGGAAATGCAGGTCGCTGTAATAGCTGCGTTTGTGGGTGACTATATACTTGCCCTCAAAGTCATTGAGTTGAATGTTGCTGCGCGGAATCACAAAGTTGCCGATGATGAGAATGCCTACGGCCAGGATTATGGATCCGTGGAGATAGGGGCGCAGCATGCGCTTGTAGTTGATGCCGCTGCCGAGTATGGCTATTATCTCGGTGTTCCCAGCCATCTTAGAGGTGAAGAACAAGGTGGAGATGAAAACGAACAGCGGTCCGTATAGGTTAAAAAAGTTGGGTATGAAGTTTAGATAGTATTGAAAGACAATCTCCTTGACGGGGGCTTGGTTTTTGAGGAAGTCGTCGAGTTTTTCGGATACATCGAAAGTGATGACGATAATGATGATAAGCACCAGCCAAAGGAGAAAGTTCTTGATGTATTTCCCTAGTATGTAGCGGTCAATTAGCGGGTATCTAATCATTAGTGTCACAAATAGCGGGGAGTTAACGGAATGTTTTCTTCAGCTTCCTTTAACTCCCCATTAACTACTTTCTAACTCCTCTTTTCAATTATAGGATTCCAAACAATTTCTGGAATCCGGTGAGAGATTCGAGGACATTGGTTTTGACGTGAATAAACTCGTCTACGCCATAGCCCTTGTATGTGTCGACCATATCCTTGGGGAAGCCGGCCAGAACGATGGATTTGACCTTGCCTTTGAGCAGTTTGCATGCTGTCTCGGTGATGTCGGCATACTCGTCGTCGGAGGAACAGAGCACCACGATGTCGGCTTTTTGTTCGAGGGCTGCCTTTACGCCTTCCTCGGCAGATGCGAATCCGTTGTTGTCAACAATCTCATATCCGGCGACGCCAAAGAAGTTGGTTGCGAAACCGGAGCGTGCGCGGCGCATGGCCAGGTTGCCGTAGGTGAGCAGGAATACTTTGGGGCGGTTGCCCGACTGCTCGGTGGCAAGACGCAGGCGCTCGAAGGCTTCGGCGCCGCGGTAGGGTTGCAGAGTTTTTATTTCGGTGCCTTTCTCGCAACGGCAGCAGCAGTGTCCCTGTTTCTCGATTTTGGCGTTCATGCTCTCGGTGAGGTTGGGGTACTGGTTGGTGCCGATGATGGTGGTGCGGCGTGTGGCGATGTCCATGTCACGCTGTTGTGCGGTCTTGGCAATCTCGTCTTGTATGTAGCCTTCGCGTATGGCGTTGATGAAACCGCCTTTGTCCTCAATGGTGGTGAAGTTCTGCCATGCGTATTGGGCTATGGAGTCGGTGAGGTTTTCGATGTAGTAGCTTCCTGCAGCGGGGTCCACGATTTTGTCGAGATAAGACTCCTCTTTCAGCAGCAGTTGCTGGTTGCGGGCAATGCGGTAGCTGAAGTCATCGGCCTCTTTGAATGTGCAGTCGAAGGGGGCTACCGATATGGAGTCGGCGCCAGCGATGGCGGCGCTCATGGTCTCGGTGGTGGTGCGCAGCATATTGACATAGGGGTCGAAGATTGACTTGTTCCATGTCGATGAGGTTGAATTGATGTACGCTTTGCAGGCGCAGTTGCACGAGGGCTTGTACTGCTCCACAATTTTGCTCCACAGCATGCGTGCGGCGCGAATCTTCGCGATTTCCATGAAATAGTTGCCGCCAATAGCGAAGTTGAAGACAATATTCTTGGCCACAGTTGTCGGGTCGACGCCTTTGTCGGAAAGTTTCGCCATGAGCTCGTTGGCAGCGGCGAGTGAGAAACCAAGTTCCTGGACGATGTTGGAACCCGAGTTGTTGAAGAGGTTTCCGCCTACGGTGAGGACACGGAATGCGGGCAGGTTCTCCTTGGCGTAGTTGATGAGTTCCACCGCCTCGTTGAGGTCGGACTCCTCACCACCCCAGAATTTGCCATGTTTGAGGGCATAGCTGAATATGTCGAAGTTCACGCTGCCGTTGATTTTGGCGGTGTCGAAACCGTTTTTGCGCGCCACGGCAACAAAGAGACGCAGGGTGTCGATGAACTTGGTGGCACAGCAGTTGAAGTGGATGGTTACAGCGGTGAGGTAGATGTCCTTGAGGAGGGTGGCCATCTGCTCCTCGGTCTGTATGTTCTTGGCGCAGAAGCCCAATGCCGTAGCTCCGCGTTTTACGGCGTCGAGAGCGAAGGTGTTGGCTTTGGCGGGGTCTTTCTCCTTGATGTCCTGACGGATGTCCCACACGTTGTTGTCGGCATGTTTTCCTCTGGTGAAGGGGAATTGGGCGGGGTTGGAATTGAGATATTCGATATTGTCGAGGTCTTCGGCGCGATAGTAGGGTTTCACCTTGAACCCTTCGATGGTTTTCCAAACCAGCTTCTTTTCATAGTCGGCCCCTTTGAGGTCCTTATTGATTACTTCTTCCCATTTTTCAGTCGAAACGGGTGGGAATTCGTTGAACAATTTATTGTCTTCCATTATCTTAAATATATTTGTTTATTCACTTTTAAAAAGCAAAGATAATAAAAAAAGTTTAAAAAGATGAAAGATTAAAGGTTTAAAAAGTTTAATGTGTCACGTGTCGCCGGTCACAGTTCACGTATCAACCTTTTTCAGTTGCCGAAGGCGTATGAAACAATATTCTCGCCCATGCGCAAAGCCCTAAGCCTTGTTTCCTGACTGTCGTTATGCACATCCTGATCTTCCCATCCGTCGCCAAGGTCGCACTCCCAAGTGAAGAAGCAAACCAGACGGCCCTCGTAGATGAGGCCGTAACCCTTTGGTGGTTTGTTGTCGTGTTCGTGGATTTTGGGCAGTCCGTTGGGGAAATCATATTTTTGGTGGTATATGGGGTGAGAGAAGGGCAATTCGACAAAATCGAGTTCGGGGAACACTTTTTTCATCTGAGGCACAATGAATTCGCGAAGTCCGTAGTTATCGTCTATATGCAGGAATCCACCAGCAATGAGATAGTTGCGGAGATTTTGGGCCTCTTGCGGCGAGAACACCACGTTGCCATGTCCGGTGATATGCAGGAAGGGATAGTTGAAAATCTCACTGCTTCCCACGTCGACGGTGGCATAGTTGGGGTCAAGATTCATGTGTGCGTCTGCGTTGCAGAAAGCTATGAGGTTGGTAAGCGATGTCGGGTTGGCGTACCAGTCGCCCCCGCCTCCGTATTTGAGCAGAGCTATCTGTGTTCTGTTTTGGGAATATGATGATAGGGAAAGCAGGATAGAGACAAATAATATGAGTGCTGCCTTTTTCATGTGTTTTTAGTTTGATAGATTGAAGAAAGCTGTGGCGGCAAGCGCTGCAGTCTCGGTGCGCAGTCGGCATTGGCCGAGGGTTACGGGTATGAATCCGGCCTCGAGAGAGCGACGTACTTCGTCTTCGGAGAAATCGCCCTCGGGTCCAATGAGCATCAACGCGCTGTTGCCGCAATGGTATGCCTCGCGTAGCGGCATACGGTGGTCGCCGTCGCAGTAGGCTATGAATTTCTGTCCGTCAAAAGGCGTAGCAATCATTTTGGCAAGAGGTGTCGGAGGGTTGATTATGGGACGGTAGGCCTTGAGAGACTGCTTTACCGCGCTGACCGCGATTTTGTCGAGGCGTTCCCGCTTCAGCACACAGCGTTCCGAGTGGTCGCAAATAATAGGCGTAATCTCGTCGATTCCCATCTCCACGGCTTTTTCGACAAACCATTCCATTCGGGCTGTGTTTTTGGTTGGAGCCACGGCGATATGCAGGTGATAGGGACGCAGGCCGAATTCGTGTATACGCTCAACGATAGTTACTGTGCAGCAGCGCGGGTTGGCGTCAATAATGCGGCATTGGCACATCGTGCCGCGGCCGTCGGTGAGTGACAGAATGTCGCCCTCTTTCATACGCAACACCTTGACGCAATGTTTTGACTCATCTTCTGTGAGGCTGCAAATGTCTGATTCTATGTTATCTGAAAAGAATAGCTGCATGTTTTGAATATGTGATAGGCAGATGCAAAAGTACTAAAAAATAAAGAAAAATAATTTTTTGGGGAAGATTGCGTTAATAGTGAACAGTGAATCTTTTGAAACAATTTAAAATAAAAATCCTCAAACCCTTATATTTCTAAATCTCATATGAAGACCAAAAGTCTATTGTTTTTGATTGTGGCACTTACAGCTATGGGTGGCGCTATGGCCCAAAAGGGGCGCATAACGGAGTTCACCCAGAATGGGTTGCCTACCGAAATGCGTGAGTATCTGGACCAGGCTACGAGCGACAAGGAAAAGAAAGCCGCCGATGCCAAATTGATAATGGTTTTCTCGAATGTATACCAGGCACTGAGCGGTGAAGAGCAGTCACGCATTACAGCGATAAGCAACACCGTTCTGAAATTGAAAGTTAGGCAGCATCCCGATGTCTACAATTTTTTGGATGTTGTTGCGAAGATGGGCACCAACGGTGGCGGCCACGACAATTTCGACCAATGGCTCAGCTGCATAGAGTATATACAGAGCCGCAACAAGAAGATAAAAGACTTTACAGACTTTGTGGATTTTACCGCCGCGTTGGTCGACAACCGCACCCTCTATTCCTCGCGGTCGTGTACGTGGCAGATGCAGAGTGGATGCAAGTTCAAGATACTTTTTGAGGGCGAAGAGATAAAGATAGTTGTTGACAGTCCCATAGAGTTGTATTACAGCTCGGACAAGGACAACGGCACCATATACGGCACCAGGGGTGTCTATCATTATTTCGACAACCGTTGGGAAGGCAACGGAGGCCGTCTCAACTGGGACCGCACCGGAATACCTACAACAGCCTGCTGGGCAAATCTCTCCAAATATGAGGCTGTAACCAAGTTTCCGAAGTTCAATGCCGACTCGGTGCAGTTCACCAACACCAACTATTTCAGCCAACCTATTTACGGCAGGGTGGAGGAGGCGCTCAGTGCGAAAATGGAGCCCGACAAATACAGTTTCCCCAAGTTCCGCAGCTACCAGAAAGACTTCACCATGAAAGATGTCCTGCCGGGAGTGGACTACAGGGGCAGTTTTATGATGAATGGCTCGAAGTTCATTACATCCGACACCAAGAATCCAGCGACACTTATCTTTTACCGACAGGGACAGCCTTTCATAACTGTCAACTCGGTCAAGTTCACCATCACAAGCAACCGTATCGTGTCGGAGAACGCCGCTGTGAAGATTTACATCGATGGCGACTCTATTTGCAATAACGGCATCACGGTGCGCTATCTGGCGGGCGAGAAGCAGGTGAACCTTATCAACGACTCGCGCAGGAATTACTACAGCCCTTATTCCAACACCTATCACAATCTCGACATGTATTGCGAGTCGATAACATGGAAGATGGCGGAGGACAAGATAGACTTCGCTATGCTTGGCGCCTCGGGCGACCAGAGTTTCTCGACGTTCGAGTCGAACAGCTACTATTCGGAGCAGAAATTCCGCGAGATACAGGGTATAGACCAGCTGAACCCGGTGCTGCGCGTGTACCGTTACATGCAGATGCGCGACATGACATACGATTTCTATATGGACGAATTCGCACGCGCCATCAAGATGGACATCATGCAGGCCAAGTCGATGATACATACGCTCGCCAAATCGGGTTTGGTCTCCTACAACGAGGCGCAAGGCAAAATATATGTCAACGACAAGTTGGTGGACTACGCCAAAGCCAGCGCCAAGAGCAAAGACTATGACTATGACGCGCTGATACTGCAGTCGTCGTCCAAAAACAACAACGCCGAGCTCGACCTTGCCAGCAACACGCTTAATGTGCATGGAGTTGAGAAATTCGTGCTTAGCGACAGCCAGCAGGTGGCTATATATCCCAACCAGGGAGAACTGATTGTCCGGAAGAACCGCGACATCGACTTCAACGGTCGCATCAACGCTGGCCGTTTCATCTTCTACGCCACCGGCGCCACCTTCAAGTACGACGCCTTCAAAATCGACTTGCCGCAGGTCGACTCCATGATATTCTATGTCACCAAGTTCAACAACCCCGAGGAGGAGCATGTGGTTTACACCCCGTTGCATAACCTCACCGGATATCTCCAGATAGACCAGAGCGACAACCACAGCGGCCTGAAGAAAGTCGACGAGCAGTACCCCATTTTTACCAGCCAGAAAGACAGCTATGTTTACTACGACCGCAAGGATATACACAACGGAGCCTATGTGCGCGACAAGTTCTATTATACCATACGGCCTTTTGTAGTTAAGAATATGGTTAATTTTGTCACCGACAGTCTGAGTTTCAACGGAGTGCTGACCTCTGCGGGCATCTTCCCCGACATAGAGGAACCTTTGAAGGTACAGCCAGACTATTCGCTCGGCTTCGTCCGCAAATCGCCTCGTGGCGGCTATCCCGCTTATGGCGGCAAGGGCAAGTTCACCAACAAGATAGACCTTAGTTATCGTGGCTTCCGCGCCCAGGGCCAGGTTGATTACCTGACATCTGTCATACAGTCGAAGACCATCTATTTCATGCCCGATTCAATGATATCTGTCAGCGATACATTCTATGTCAAGGAACAGGGCGCGTTCCCCGACATACGCAACAGCAGAGCCATGCAGCGCTGGTATCCGTACGCCGACTCGATGCGAGTGGCGCAGCTGCAGAATGGTCCTCAGTTCAAGATGTACCACAACGACGCCCTGCTGGCAGGCCATACCGTGCTGAAGCCCGAAGGAGCCTATGCTTCGGGAACGGTGACCATCAAGGAGGGCTCTCTCGAGTCTGAACGATTCTCCCTGCAGCCCAAAGATATGTACAGCAACGTCACAGCCTTCACGCTGCGGTCGGATGTGTACAACAATATAGCTTTCTACGCCACGGATATGAAATCGCACGTCGACTATGTCAAACGTCGCGCCGACTTTGTCGCAAATGCCGACATCGGACGCACTCAGCTGCCATTGCTGCAGTATGCCGCATATGTCGACAAGTTCTCGTGGGAGATGGACCGCAAAGAGCTCGACCTTATCAACAGCAAGAGCGAGAGCAGCCAGGGACTGGAAGGACTCACCTTGCGTGAGCGTTTCGCCCACAAAGAGCAGCCGGGAGCGCTGTTTGTGTCGACCAATCCCACCAAAGACAGCCTTAACTTCCATGCTGTGCGCTCGACATATCTGTATAATGCGGGACAACTCACATGCCGTCAGGTGTTCACGGTCAACAGCGCCGACGCTGTCATAGCTCCGGGAGGCGACACTCTGCACATCCGTCAGGGCGGTGCCATCGATTTGATGAAACACTCGCAGATACTTGCCAGCCGCGAGAACCGTTACCATCTGATTTATGACGCCGACGTTATGCTCGACGGAGCGCGCAAATACAGCGCCAAAGGTTATATAGATTATGTCGATGTCGACAACAAGAAGCAAAAGATTTATCTCGGCAGCATAGCGCCCGACAACCGTGGCGTCAGTGTCGGCAACGGCTTCATCCCCGACAGCGCCGACTTCACTCTCAACAGTGCTTTTGGCTTTGCCGGCAACGTGCGTGTCGAGGCCGACCGTGAGCATTATTATTTCGACGGTGGCGTGCGTCTGTTGCACAAATGTACTTCTGGCGCCGACCTTGGCCTCTTGGCCTACGCAAGTTACCTCGATCCCAAACAGATCCTGGTTGCGGTACCCGAGATACCCACCGACTGGAAGGGCAACCGCATAACCGCGTCGATGCTGTTCAACAAAACAAGCATGATGCCATACTCGGCGTTCCTCACCGCCGAACGCGCTGCCGACAACGAGCTCATGGGCGCATACGGATATGTGACATACAACAACGACACACATGAATATATGATAGCCTCGGCCGAGAAGATTCAGGATCCCGACAATGTTGTAGACAAATACCTGACGCTTAACACCAACACCTGTGTGATGACTGCCGAGGGACCCATCAATTTCAACGTGAAGCAGAACCTAGTAAGCCTCTTCTGCTATGGCATGGCTACGCTCGGGGGCAAGAAAGAGGGCGATCTGGAGATGCAGAGCATCCTTGGGTTCACCTTCCCGATTGACGAAAAAGTGCTTGGCACCATGGCACAGCTGATAGGTGACGACCTGCGTCTCTCGCCGTCTCAGCCGGGCAATGAGGCGACCCGCCGCGCCATGATGTACTATATGGGTGCCGAACAGGGCGCCGAGGCTTATAGCAGCTATGTCAGCACAGGCTTCTACGACAAGATTCCCAAGGAGTTTGAAAGCACCATACTCATTGAGGGTATCGACTGGCAGTACGATCCGGCACTTGGTTATCGTTACGACGGGGTAGCCTCTCTGTCAATGATTGGCAAGAAACAGCTTCACCTCGCCACTCGTGTCAAAGCGCAGCTTCACAGAAAGGGCAATGGGGTTTACCTCGTGCTCTATATCCAAGTTGCCGCCGACCATTGGTATTATTTCAACTACGAGTTCAACAGCCAGCAGATGCTTATACAGAGCAGCGTTGGTGAGTGGGTCGACATGATCAAGGCGTTGCCCGCCGACAAACGCCACGTGAGTGGCAAGTCCGACCAAGGTGACTACCGTTACCGTATATCGCCGAGCCACACAGAGGTGCCGAATTTCCTGCTCCGAATGGGAGGAAACAAAACCGCTGATGACGACCCCGGCGACTATGATGTCGACGATGAGGATGTGATAGAGGGTGACGATTAAAATCGATGTCGATTTTCCGATTTTCGGGGTAATTATTCAAAATAAAACAGGATATCCAAGACGATATCCTGTTTTTATTTTTTAAATGTATTTTCGTTGTATTCAAATGTTTGAATAAAATTAAAAGACAAAATAAAAAAAATATTTTGCTGTTTTAGAAAAAAGTAATACTTTTGCACCCGCTTTCGAAAGGAAGTAAGCCCAGGTGGTGGAATTGGTAGACACGCTACTTTGAGGGGGTAGTGCCGATTCAGGCGTGCAAGTTCAAGTCTTGTCCTGGGCACCAAAAGAGAGGGCAACATTTGTTGCCTTGTTTTTTGAAGGCTTCGAGAGATTGAAGTCCTACCAGCCCGGATGGCGGAATTGGTAGACGCGCACGTTTCAGGTGCGTGTTCCGAAAGGAGTGCAGGTTCAAGTCCTGTTCCGGGCACCAGTGGAATTCTACAAGTAGTTCAAAATGAATGAATTGTGGAATTCCTTTTTTATGTATGTTTCAATTTTGGCCACCTTTTCGGAGATAGGAATAAAAATGGGGTGTGCTTTTCGACACACCCCAAATTAGAGCATTTCTGTATGCCAATTGAAGGTTACAACAGAAACGATATCTCACTTCGTGGTGACTTTTTATTGACCATTTTATTCATAGTGAATAGCTGATAGAATGTTTTTTCTAATCGAGCAGTTAAAAATTGAATCAATTAATACTAATTCTCAAAAAAATACGTTATTCATAACAATATGGTTTATGGCCATAGAACGCAAACCTTATTGAGTATAATATAGTGTAATATGATAGACTTGATTTCTAGTTTGTTCCACGAGAATGATTATATCAAGCTCGTTTGTAATAATCCATCAAGAGAAGTTGAGGGAACGATTGTGAAACTTTTCCCATCGGCGATAGCAATCAAAACGGCCGACGGAAAAACCTGTGGAATAAAGGGAGATGATATTGACTATTTCGAGCAAGGTGGTTCTCCCGAAACTAGTGGATCTAAATCATCCTCTACTAATGCTGTTAGTTCGGACAATTCTCCCAT
>JAEEGL013680570.1_pt1 | contig 10948 bp, 7 predicted proteins | sample 9134231 | NCBI WGS metagenome assembly JAEEGL01 (sample SAMN16246548, study PRJNA631951) | gut metagenome | biome: gut microbiome; feature: rumen; material: fiber-attached | host: Bos | place: Iran: Karaj | collected 2018-10 | reverse complement strand
CTGCAGAATAAACATCACTGTCGTTTGCATTTTTCATTTCAACCGAAACAGGTTCTTTCCCTTCGAGGGTATAGATCAAGTTCGCCGTAAAATCAGCAAAGCTGGTAATGCTTGCCGAAACGGTAACATCCTCGTCCGCTTGGACTGCCGTTGGAGCATATTTCACATCCGAAATGGTGACACCAGGATACTTGGGATCCTTGACACAGGAAGCCATCACAACGATCAGGGCTAATGCCGCAAACAATATCTTTTTCATATCAATTCTATTTTAAATGTTAAACATCGAGTTAGTTTTAGAAGGCAACTTGGAAACGAGCCAACAGCATGTGATAGTTTACGCCGGCATCACCCGCTTCGTCAATGACAGCTTTGAAGTCCTTCGTGCCGATGGGATTTCGGTCTGCATCATAACCTGAAACGCCACAATAGAGCTTGCCTTTACCGTTGGCATAACGGTCATTGTTAACATACTGATAATTGAGAGCGATCTTTGTATTCTTCCCCAGATAGAAGTTGAGGGCTGCGCCATAAAGTTCAGCTGAACCGCCAAAAATGGCTTGATCCGTTGTGCGGCCTTCAAAATCATTCATATTAAGGTACTCATACTTCAGACCAAGCTCCACATCGCCCCAGTGTTTTCCATTGCGTACGCGGTTGAACTTAGCGCTACCAGAGTCGTAGGTCTGCTTACCGCCACAGAGAAGATAACCGGCTTCAACATACCAGCCTTGGAAATGATAAGGTTTGTCGAGAATGACCTTCCCAGGATTCATGTAGGTCCAGTCGGACAACCAAGCACTTTCCACGCGAAGGCCATCGTAGTGACCGGCAAGTTCAGCAGTGGCAATGAGGTTGAACTTAGTGTCCTTGATATCATCTGTGTCAATATATTTCTTACGGCTGATGTTGGTGGCATTACGGCAGCTGAAACGAGTACCGCCATAATAGCCAAACTCATCGGAAGTCTTAGGGGTATCATACATTACAGCACCACCGATATGGAGGCCATAGTCAGCTTCGTTCACGGGGCGAACCACGACCTTGCCGATGTAGGAAAGACCCTCATCCATGCCGTAGCTCTTGTTATTGTCCTCCACAAAGTCGCGGGTCTCTTGACCTTCAATCTCTTGGAAGAGAATGCTGGCACTACCGAAGAAATACTTGTTGTAGTACTTGGCGAAAGCACCAAGGTGACGGCTAGGCGCAAAAGCGCTGACCACCATCGGGCGCTCCATGAACTCGAGGTAACGCGAAGAGGTGTTACGAGAGAGAGAGAAGTCAGGCTTTTGGCTACCAACGCTGAACTGCCAGTTTTCAACACCAGTGTAGCGGACGATAGCGTCTTTCAGTTCAAAGGAACCGTTGCCGACTTCCATATCCACTTCACCATACCAGTCGCGGTTGATCTGGGTCTTCACGGCAAAACGGGCACGGCGTATGCTGGCACCAGAACCAATCTCGTCGGCCCATTCCTGAGCACCAAAGTAATGACCGAAGTCGATTTGCACTCTGGAGTCAAACCAGAACTTGAAGTCTTTGTCTTTGGATTCGAAAACCAAGATACCATCACGCTCGGTGGTACTCAATTCCTTCACTCCCACTTTGTTGCCGTACTGGTCAATAGCTTGATCAGTCTTTTGGGCAAAGGCCGCTGTTCCAATGATGAACAGGGCAGCCATCATTAAAGATAGTCTTTTCATAGTTGTTAGTATTAGTTAATAATAAAAGTGATTTCTTTCTTCTTTTTCTTTCATGCAATTGGAGATAAATCCTTGAAGTGCTTCAGTATATCCGCATCTAAAGTTACTGTCATAACTCTCATAACGGTAATGGTCTCCATTGCTGTAGATGATCTCATACGTCCACAAGGTATATCCAGGATCAAGATCACCCCTTCTGGTTTGGTTCATCTTCAACTTGTTGACATTCATGAAGATTCTGAGATCATCAAGCACATCCAGCTCACGCTCAAGCACCTGATGCTCACCTGTCTGCATATTGTCGATGGTCATCACCGCATGATCGCCCTTGCGTTCCAAGGTGTAGCGATCCGAGCCGTATTCATAAATGAATGATATAACATCATTAGAGGCGGCAGGCATTTCTTTCCAATGGTCGAGGCACTGACGGATCTCTCTGAAGGCAGCCCAGTACCCATCTGGGCCAGCCATATAACCACCAGCACTGATGCTTTCCTTAGAGGCGTATTTGACATATAAGCTCCATGAGGTACCATCAAAAATTTCAAATTCTGGCTGGTAATGACCCGAATAATTGTACATTTTGTACTTCAAGACGATACTCTGAAGACTGTCAAACACCGAATGGTCGTCAAGGGTGAATTCCTTTTCGTCAGGGTAGCCCTCGTCGAAAAGGAAATGCACCTTGCCGTCCTCGGTCTCCTTGATTTGATAAGCAAAGCCGGAGAAGCGGTTCATTCCACCGCCCTCCGACAAAGAAAAGTAAGTGATGGTATCGTTCTCAAGAAAATCGGCTGGCGTTTTTTCAGGTGTGGAACATCCAAATAACGATGTCAAAATACCTAATATCATCATTACCTTAGCCATTCTTCTTACTTCTTGCTTCTTACTTCTTGCTTCTTACTTGATTCCCAGCTTCTTTGCAATATCCTTCGGGAGCGCATCCTTATGAACAACGATGTTCAAAGTCTTGTAGCGCACGAAAGCCTTGGAGACGAACCATGTGCCATGATATTGGCCAGCGTCGCCCCAGCTGTTCTTCACGATGAAGTATTCATTGCCGATCTGGTCCTTGGCGGTACCGTAGATCAACATGCCATGGTCGTCACCAGTCTCGTAGTTGTCGTAAGCGATCTGACGTTCCTTTTGGGTGACCCATTTCTGCGGAGTGGGTTGGCTCATAGACTCTTTCTTACGGTCGGCGGCACTCAATCCCATCCAATGGGCCATATCGCTGCCTTGTAAATCCTTGGTTTTGGCCTCAAGGTCAGGAAGCACGGCGATACCCGCCATCTTGCCACGCAGCCAGCCAGCTTCGCTCACGTCGGAACCCCAGGCGATCGGATAGCCTTTGTCGATGGCATTATCCATCACCTGCATCAGCTCGTCAATGGGAAGGTTCCAGGCCTGACCCCAGCGCCAGTTGTCCTGCACTTCGATGACGAAAGGCTCATAGAAAGGATGATGGGTGAAGGATGTCAGGTTGACGTAGTCGTTCATATTGAGTCCTGTGGATTCGGCGAAGCTCATGGGAGTATATTTCTTGCCATTGTAAGTGAACTCAGTCGGAGGCACGCCGAGATAAGCGTCATAGATACCGGCCAAAGCCTTCTTCCACAGCGGATTGCCGTCCTTGTCCATCTGGATCTTGCGGCTCTTTACCACACCTTCCACAAAGGGGTCGGTCACAGCGGAAAGCTCGCTGAAGTTGGAGAGGGAGTCGCCGTGCATGGCACCGGCAGGCATCTCGCTATCGGGAACGAGTCCATAATGCTTGATGGCATAGAGGACATCGCCGAAGGAACCGCCTTGTGAGAACGACACATCGCCGTGGGTACGGATAGCGGCCTCAGCGCGGTCTAAATAGGTCTTGTAAACGATGTACATCTCGGAGAAATCGTACTCGGGCTTGCCCATACGGAGCAATTCTGACTCGAAGAATGCCAATGAGGAATAGCACCAGCAGGTGCCAGCCTGATTCTGGTCTTTCACTGAAGTGACGGGGAGCACTTTGATGGTGTCAAACTTGAAGCCTTCGCCTTCTGCTTTATCATCAGGACGTGGCATTGGAGGTTGAGGTTGGGCCACGGCGGCGATGCTGAGCATCATGGCGGCGGCAGTAAGAAAATGTCTGAATTTCATAACGTTGATTAATTTAATGATATTTGTTTGAATTGTTAACGGCGAATTAAACGAATTTTTAATTTTTTCACTTTTCGATTTTCAACTTCCCTTTCATGGATTTGGAGAGGGCATCTTTATGCAATGTGAAGAAGATGGTATATTGGCGGAGATACTGCTCCGAGCAATACCAATAGCCTTGATAGGGTCCTCTTTCGGTACCCCAGGAGTTCTTGATTTTGTAATATTTAGTACCGTTTTGGTCTTTGGCGATACCTACCACAAGCATGCTGTGGTCATCACCGGCATCCCAGTTATCGTAAGCCTTCTGGTGATCCTCATCGGTAACCTGCTTCTCAGCGACAATCTCCTCCCAAAGGGTGGCTTCAGGATCTTCGGGAACAATGCCGATACCCGTCTTGCCCGAGAAGCCCTTGTTGCTGACATCCTGAGCCCAGCCGAGGGTATAGCCGTGTTCGAGGGCATAATCCACAGCGGCCATCAGCTCATCGAGGGGCATATTGTAGGCCGGAGTCCAAGTCCAGTTGTCGGGAATCTCCACCATGCAAGGTTTGTAGTTCTCCTCGTTAGCGAAAGAGCAGATTTCGATATAGTTGGCAGGATCAATCGGATAAGCCTCTGCAAACGACTTAGGAGTGTATTTCTTTCCATCGACGGTGAAATTCTCCGGAACATTACCAAGATAAGCGTCCAGCACGCCTTGCACTGCTTTGGGACCTGCGGGGGAGATCTTCTTGTTGCCGTTCTTGATGATAGCGCGAGCCACCGAGCTGATCACCTCGTTCATCTCGCTGTGCATGTGGCGTTCCTCGCCGATGACCTTGCCGCTGTAGTCGGCCTCGGGCATCATGCCATATTTGTCGATCATATACAGCACATCGCACACCTCGCCGCCTTGGCTGAGCGAGCTGCCGCCGTGCATCCTCACGAACTTGGCCACCTTCTCCGCCCAAGCGTTGCGAACCACGAACATTTCGGAGAGATTGAACTCCTTGCCGTACATGCGAAGGATCTCAGCCTCCACAAAGCCGATGCCCGCAAAGCACCAGCAAGTGCCAGAGCTGCCTTGGTTATCAACCGCAGTGTGCGGCACGTTGACCGTCTCAGTAAACTGATAAACGGGTTCTTTCTCTTCTTGGTTTTCCTGGGCGAAAGCCACGGAACCAGCCCCCAACAAAAAGGCTATGGTTAAACACGTTACGATTTTATTTTTCATAATATAAAGTTTTGATATTCAAATTCATCTTACGACAGCCTTCACCCTGACGCTCCCGCTACTGACGATATAAACGCCAGGAGTCAGACTAAACTCGCATTGCATCGTTTCCGCCTTGGAAGCCACCACACGTCCGAGCAAGTCATAAACAGTGACATCAGCAGACTCATCAAGTTCCACAACAAGGCCACCTTGGCGTGAATACGCTTTCAAGCCTTGTTCTTGATGTTCCTCAACAGCGCCAGGACCTGAATAATACAGGTCAAAATGAGTGTCGTAATAGCTTGATATGATGGTGCATGAAAGCCATTTGCTGTTCAGCGGCATTTCATAAAGAGAAGATCCCATGCCGCTTCCTTTGGTGGATTCCCAAACTGAGGCAAGTCCTTGTACTGAAGCGGCATCAACCGACAGGTCGTAAGTGTTCGTATAGCTGTCACGCACAATCCAGTCTTCCTCGTTATAAACGCTGGAGGTTTTCAGTTCCTCATTGCCTTTGGCGTCGAAGAAGTATTCCGACTTGCTGTCGAGGGTCATCCCACTGCTGAACCATCCAGCGGCATATAGAATTTCTGAAGTGAGCTGTCCGTCGGTATAGGTGAAATCGTATCTTCCAGAAAGCATCCAGGTATTGCTGCCCGGCCCCCAGCCACCTTTGCGATAAATAGTCTGGTTAACGCACTGGTTTTGTTCGTCATAGAAAAGTGAATCCAGCGATGACTCGCGCCAGTTGCCGTTGCGGATGGTGGAAGTAAGCTCCCTCACCAACAGCCCATCGGCATTATAGCTGTAGTCAAACTTTGAGTTCGGTTTCCACTCGCCCGCAGCATCCATGCCATAATAATTCACGTTGAGAACCAAATGGCAGTTGTCGTCATATTCATAAGTGGAATAGCTGTACGGAGCCCATTCTGCATCAACATATTGCTCGGTGGTTGTGCTTTCGAGCAGGTTCCCGGCCTCACAGTCAAGATATTGCGAAGTCTTCTTATATTCAAGCTCCCATGCGTCATCCGTCCAGCGGTAAGAAATCACCGTGTTTGTGGCATTGTCGGATTCCGTCTTCACTGTCGGCAACCAGGCGTTATTCTGCCATTCGTAGGATGTCTCCACCATCAGGTCATTTTCATAGGTGTATGTGTTTTTCCAGCGTGACAAATCGAAATCATCGGAACCGATGACGCTGTCCAGCTTCTGAGTATAATCCGTTCTGGACACCTCCATCGCTTTCAGCGGGACGCTCTCAGGATGTTCCATCTGATACATCATGTATTCCAGATGGTTATGGAAAAACAAGGGTGACTGATGCTCTTGTGCCTTCAAGCTAAAAAAGGCTACAGTCAATAATATGATAAAGATTGATTTCTTCATGATTTCAATATTTAAAGATTATTTCACCAAAACGACTTTCTGAACCCGATGTCCTTGATCGGTATTGATTCTGAAGTAATACACTCCGGCATCCAGACCTGAGAGATCCATAGTCAACTCGTTGCCGTCAACCTTGCTGCGCATCAGCTGTTGACCTGTCACATTGTAAACCACAACCTCGCTGAGGGTTTCGGCTTTTACCGTCACGAAACGCTTGGAAGGATTCGGGAAGAGTGCCGTCTGTGGTTCATTAGTCTCACCGACAGCATAGTTGGCATAATAGACCTTGTTTGAAGGACTTGACTCCACGCCGTTAAGCACACCTGTCACTTGGTAGTACGAAGGCTCGCCATTCTCCACATTGGTATATTGCGGTTCGGTGATTCCTTCCGCTAACAACTCGCCGTTGCGATACACGTTATACGTCTCGGCCAAAAGCGCTTGCTCCCATTGCAGCTGCACTTGGTTATCTTGCTCCACAAGCGCCAACCCGGAAGGAATATGGGAGCGGTTGAGCTCCACATAGAGTAGGTCGGGGTTGCGCAGCGAGCGAGCCGGCATCGACTCCTCATTGGCACGTTCACTGACGCTGACAATTTTATAAAAATAGTGGTTGCCGTCGGGGACATTGAAATTGTCAGTATAGTTGGTCGCATTGGCATTGAGCAACTTGACGCGCTTGTAATCCTCACCTTGTGCTTTACGATACACGGCATATCCCACCAAATTCTCGTCATTCAATGGTTTCTCCCACGTCAGTTTGACCCTAAAATTCTGGAGCAGCTCGAAGTCGAAATTGCGAGGAACCGTGTTGTCTTCCAACACCGCGCACACCGTATTGGAAGGATCCGTCTCCCCTTCCACACAGAAGGCGGTGATGAAATAGCGATGCGCTTCTTGAGCCGCCTCGACATCGGTGTAAGTGGTCTGCGATGTCATCGTATAGAGGCTTCCGTCGCGATAAACATTGTAGCCATAGCCTGGGTTGGCGATGCCTGTCCAAGTCAGGACCACATCGTTGTCCTGCGCCGCTGCCTTCAGGTTGGTGGGATTGGCCGTGGTACCGTTGCCACCACAGGTGTTGACCGTCTCATAGAAAAAGCCTTGCGGCATCAGCGTCGAAGGTCCATCGTAGATGAACACAGGCTTCCCGTCAGCGTCGAGGATCTCCATTCCGACCTGCAAGCTGTCTGACGGCGCTTCCCAGAAGAAAGCGATACGACCTTGAGGAACCTCTATCTGATAACTGACTTCCTTGTTTTCAGCGGTAAGTTCAGCGATTTGGACACCTGATGAATTGATGACGGAAAGTCCACCGTCGCCCCAACCAGACGCATCGCCAGAAGTAAGGTTCATCGTCCAAAGGCAGGTGGGACCGAGGTTGATGCCGTCGGCATGAGCCTTGCGACCCGCATAGCCCTCACAAACCGCATGAACCGTATAGTTCACGGTGACAGGCTGCCCGACAGGATCCACAAAAGTCACAGCCTCGCCAGGAACAGGATTCTCAAAGGTCTGAATCACACGATTATCACGCATGACCACGACTTGCTCAATGGCATTTATCGGAACGCCTTGCAGCGTCGTTGTCGGGTTGACCCACGACAAGGTGACAGTGAAGCTGTCGTCTCCGTTAGGCACTGCCACAAAGGCATCGGGCGACTTCACCGTGTTGGCGAACACCTCGGCGGGAACGTAGTTGGCAGTGAATGCCTGTCCCGAATTGAACGCATAACCTGAGACGTTGAGCTCGTCGATCACAAAAAAGTTGTTGCCAGAACCGCTCCAGCCCCAGTTGAAATGGAACATGTCATTGTCATCGTATCCATCGCAAACGAAGGCGTGGCCTCCACTGCCGTCGGTATCCGAGCCAGAGTAATAGCAAGGCCAACCCAGGTCAAGCTGGTTTCTCAACAATGCCTGAAACTCACCCAAAGAGCATTCGTCGCGATAGACCATACGGCAGCAGTTGGTATAACCAAAATATTTCAAGATGGCATCAGGCACATCCTCAGAATAGGCGCCGCTGCCATCGGTTCCATAACTCATATCGACCGCGATGCCGCAATGGTACATAAACAAAGCAATGGCATCGATGTTCTCAACCGGTGATCCGTCACTGATGCTGTTCGGCATCAGGTCGAAATTGTATTCCGCCGCAGAAAAGTCAGCCGAAAGCTCCCCGTACTGATAATGCACATAGCTGTGATGACCATAACCGTGGGTAGGATATTTCCAGTAGTTCATCACCTGTGACATGGCCGTGGCCACACAGCCGGCGTATGTGCGACCGCCCTCAGAGGGACAGAACTTGTTGTAAGGAGAATTCTGGTTCCATCTGGTCTCCAACAGATAAAACGATGAACGTCCGCCATTGCGCGATGGCATCTTTTCGCCTTTGATCAATGCCGTCCATTCCTTTTTCACTTGCGCGTCCGCCTTGACAGATGCGCGAAGGGCGACTTGACGGCCTTGGCTGAGGTTGTCGAGATAATACATCATCTCAGGCGAAGGGTTCTCCGTGGGAAACATCCCTTCATCGGAATAGCCGATGATCGGACGGAAGCTGTCATCGGCGGAAACGATGACGAAACCTGTGGCTCCGACGTTAAAAACAAAATAAGAGTCCGTTGCCTTCACAAGACAAAGTTCATCCGATTTTGACATGTCTGCAAAAGTAGTTCGGGCGAAGCTCTCCCCCACTCTCCGAGCGGTGGTCGCATCTATTGGGTTAGCGTACAATTGGCTAAATCCCAATAAAACAAGCACAAAAGTAAGTAGTTTTTTATACATAGAATATTGAGGTTTGATTTCTTTAATTATTTAAGGTGTCAAAAATAGTAAAAAAAACGGAACGGATTTAAAAATATTCATTTTTTTGCAAAAAGATGCCCAGCGCAAAATCATCAAACAGCAATTTGTACGTATGTTTACTATTTTTTGTATTTTTGCATGTCAAAAAACTATGTCATGGGAAAATACCAACTGATGAACGTGGCCGATGGCCGCATTTTTGAAGACAATGGATGGACTTTGGACGACCCGGAAGGCAAGACACCAAGCATGGTGAGAGCCATCTATGAAAAGAAACAACTTTACGTGGGCAGCGACAGTTTAGGACTTTACAAGTTCGCCGACTGGATGCCTGTCAAGCGGATTCTGGAGAGCCCCTCCTGCCCAATCACCTATAAGAGCGAGAAGTTGGCAAAAGCATTGGGATTAAACAACTTATACATCACTTTCAGTGGCTGGTGGCCTGAACGGGGAGCCTGTATGACCACCTGTTCTTTCAAGGAAACCGAGGCTTATTCGGTGTGTGCCCGTCTGGGTGAAGCACAAAAAGACAAGGTTTTGGTGGTGGCCTCTGCAGGTAACACCGCGAGAGCTTTCGCCAAGGTGTGTTCCGACAATGGCATCCCGTTACTGTTATGCGTGCCGCAGGACAACATTAAAGCGCTGTGGTTCGACAAGCCGCTGAACCCCTGCGTGAAGCTCTTCACCACCGCCTCGGGTAGCGATTATTTTGATGCCATACAGCTCTCCAACTTCGTCTGTGAGCTTCCCGGCTTCCTCGCCGAGGGCGGCGCCAAAAACATCGCCCGCCGCGACGGCATGAGCACCACCATGATATCGGCAGTGACCACCATCGGCCGCATCCCGGACTTCTACTTCCAAGCTGTGGGCAGCGGTACCGGAGCCATCGCCGCATGGGAAGCCAACCTGCGATTCATCGAAGATGGACGCTTCGGCAAAAACAAAGCCCATCTCTTCGTCTCACAAAACAAGCCTTTTGTGCCGATGTACGATGCTTGGCGGCAGAATTCCCGCACCCTTCTCCCCTACGACCCCGACCAAGCACGCCATGACGCCGCCGAAATTTGTGCCCCCGTGCTCTCCAACCGCAAGCCGCCATACTCTTTGGCCGGTGGTCTTTACGATGCCCTGACGGACACCAACGGCGACATCCTTGCCGTGAGTAATGAAGAAGCCCAAAAAGCCAAAACCCTCTTCCAGGAAACCGAAGGCCGTGACATCTACTCTGCCGCCGGCGTGGCCCTCGCCTCACTGGTGCAAGCTATTAATTATAAAGAGGTGAAAACCGATGATGTGGTCATGCTCAACATCACGGGAGGCGGCGAAAAAGAGTTCCATGAAGCTCATCAACTCTACCATTTGGAACCCAGCCATGTCTTCCCGATTGGCTTTAGCAAAGAGGAGGTTCAAGAGGTCACCGAAAAGACGTTTTAAAATATTTGAGGAATTTTTTCAAAGTTTTTGTTGCACAATCAAAAAAATGTGTAATTTTGCAGTCCGAAAATTTAGAGACATGTACGCAATTGTAGAAATAGCAGGTCAGCAGTTCAAAGTCACGAACGGTCAGGAGATCTTCGTCAACAGACTGCAAGGTGAAGAAGGAAGCAAGGTTTCTTTCGACAGAGTATTATTGATTGACAATGAAGGCGCAACACAGGTCGGCACTCCGACCGTTGCCGGTGCCAACGTCGAGGCGACGATT
>JAEEGL012159614.1_pt1 | contig 10948 bp, 10 predicted proteins | sample 9134231 | NCBI WGS metagenome assembly JAEEGL01 (sample SAMN16246548, study PRJNA631951) | gut metagenome | biome: gut microbiome; feature: rumen; material: fiber-attached | host: Bos | place: Iran: Karaj | collected 2018-10 | reverse complement strand
TCCGAGCTGTCGAGGTCTTCGGCTCCCGACATGCTTATAGTATAGCATGGATTTTTGAATATAGTGTGACATTTCACAAAAATTGAAGACGGCTCATGATCTCATGAAACTGCTCAGGCTTTCACTGGCCATCTGTAATACGCCTTCGATCACTCCGGTCCCGGCAGTAATCAAGACCAGAAAGATCTCCATTACAATCAGGATCGCTATGGAATTCCATGTATGCTGCACAAAGGTGAAGATGATGCAGCCAAAAACAATGAGTGCAAGAATGTCAGCATTCTTGGTGAGCGTATAAATTGGAAAGCGTGAAAACGCGCAGCTCACACGAAGTGTGATCTCTGGGTTTGGGAGGTGTTCCCAACGAGCCGGTGCAGGAATTGGCACAGGTCCGATTCCGGACATGATTGTCAATTTGTAAGATCTGATCGGGTTCATCCCCCTGAGTGAATTGATGGAACAGGAAATGGCATGACCCGAAGATCATGCCATTTCCAGAAAACTATAAAACTGTCTTACAAGTCCCGGCCTAAGGTTTCTGCGGTCCTTTTATTGATCTGCCGTTCGGACGGAGACGGCTCAGTACTTCACTCTGCCTTCCGCGACAGCCCGGAGGTGTTCGCTGTAGGAGCTCCTGCCGTATGCCTTTGCCGACCGGAGCAGCTGTTCCTTCCCGATGAATCCGTTGATGTATGCGATCTCCTCGGGAGCGGAGATCATGATCCCCTGACGGCTCTGGATCATCTCGACGAAGTTCGCCGCCTGCAGCAGCGTGGTCACCGTGCCTGCATCCAGCCAGGCGAACCCTCTGCCCAGAAGCCGGACGTCCAGAAGGTTGTCCCTGAGATATGATTCGTTCAGGTCGGTGATCTCGAGTTCCCCTCTGGTGCCCGGCTCTATTCGGGCGGCCCTCTCGGACACGCCTGCGGGATAGAAATACAGCCCGGTCACGGCGTAGTTGCTTTTGGGCTTTTTCGGTTTTTCTTCTATGCTCAGGACGCTGCCGTCCCCGTCGAACTCCACCACGCCGAAACGCTGCGGGTCGGAGACATAATACCCGAAGACGGTGGCTCTGTGCTTCTCCTCCGCGTCGATGACGGCCTGTTTCAGGATCGTCCTGAAGCCGTTTCCGTAGAAGATGTTGTCGCCCAGGATCATGGCTCCGGCCTCATCGCCCAGGAAATCTTTGCCGAGGATGAAAGCCTGCGCGAGCCCGTCGGGCGAAGGCTGGATTCTATAGTTCAGCCGTATCCCGAACTGTTCCCCGTCGCCGAGCAGCGCTTCGAACCGGGGAGTGTCCTCGGGCGTGCTGATGATCAGAATGTCCCGGATCCCCGCCAGCATCAGCGTGGACAGAGGGTAATAGATCATGGGCTTGTCATAGATCGGGAGAAGCTGCTTGCTCGTCACTTTGGTGAGCGGATACAGGCGTGTTCCGCTTCCGCCGGCTAACACGATCCCTTTCATCTCGTTTTCCTCTTTCTTCTTTCTGCGGGTTCAGAATCTGAATCCTTCCCGGATTCCGGGCCACTTCCGGTCCCTGTCCGACAGGATGAGCGGGACGCCGTCCACGGCGTACCCTTCCGCATCCGCCGTACCTCCGTAAGCACCGGTCAGGCGCGGCCACACGATGCCGATCCCGGGATCGTTCCAGGCCAGACCGCCTTCGTCGTCCGGATGATAGAAGTCGTCGCATTTGTAGCAGAACTCGGCCGTATCGGACAGGACGAGGAACCCGTGCGCGAAACCTCTGGGGATCAGGAACTGTCTGTGGTTTTCGGCGGACAGGATCTCCCCGTGCCATTTTCCGAAGGTGCCGGAACCGGCTCTCAGATCCACCGCCACGTCGAAGACTTCGCCGCGTATGACCCTGACCAGCTTCGCCTGCGGATGCCTCTTCTGGAAATGGAGCCCGCGGAGCACGCCCTTCACGCTCATGCTCTGATTGTCCTGGACGAAGACCGTATCGATCCCGTTCTCCGCCATATCTCTCGCGGAATACGTTTCGATGAAATATCCGCGGCCGTCGCCGTGAACGGCAGGTTCGATCACGCAGAGGCCCCGGATCCCGCCGATGTCTTTCTGTACTTTGATCTGGCCCATGTCAGAGTCCGGCCTCCTTCAGATATCTCGACAGCGCATCCTGCCACGCAGGCAGCGGCAGAAATCCGTTTTCCGTCAGTCCGTTTTTGTCGAGCCTGCTGTTTTTCGGACGGACAGCTCCGCTCAGCCCGTATTCCTCCGTGGTCACGGGGAGGACCCGCGTCTTCAGTCCGCACTGCCGGTAGATCTCGCGGCAGAAGTCATACCAGCTGATGAAGCCCTGTCCGGATTCGCTGTTCGTAGCGTGATAGATCCCGTATTTCTCCGTTTCGATCATGTCGGAAAGCAGCCTTGCAAGGTCGGCCGCATAGGTCGGCGTACCGATCTGATCCGCCACGGCCCTGACCGTGTCATGCGTTTTCCCGGCGCGGATCATGGTCCGGACGAAGTTGTCCCCGCAGCCGAAGACCCAGGAGGTCCGGACGATGAAATACTTTTCCAGAAGCTCTCTGACCGCCAGTTCCCCGTCCAGTTTCGTCCGCCCGTAGAGGTTCAGCGGGGCGAAATCCCGGTCGTCGGGCCGCCTGGGCCGGTCGCCCTGTCCGCCGAACACGTAGTCGGTGCTGACGTACAGCATCTTCGCGTCCGCGGCTCCCGCCGCTTCCGCGATCCAGCGGGTGCCGAGACTGTTGACGGCAATGACCTTTTCCCGGTTCTCCTCAAGTTCGGCCGCGTCCACCGCGGTCCAGGCGGCGCAGTGCATGACGGCGTCCGGCCGGATCCTTCCCACCGTATCCGCCACGGCCTGTCTGTCCGTGATATCCAGGGGAACGTATTCCGGACGGGTTTCCCCCGTCATCCATTCGGGAGCGGGTCCGACATCCGAGCCGATGACCGTGTGTCCGCGCCGCGCCAGTTCCCTTACGGCTTCGCGGCCCACCTGTCCGGCCGCGCCGGTGACGAACACTTTCATCTCATGCGTTCTCCGTACATCTCTTCGTAATACCTGAGATACTCGCCCGACGTGACATGATCCGTCCAGTCCCTGTGGGCGAGGTACCAGTCGACGGTCTTCGCGATGCCGGTCCCGAAATTCGTTTCCGGGATCCATCCCAGTTCCTTCCTGATCTTCTCCGGATCGATGCCGTAACGGCGGTCATGGCCAGGCCGGTCCTCGACGTGCCGGATGAGGCTCTCGCAGATGGCGGGATCGTCCAGACGTGCGGAGAGACGGGAGATGATCTCTTTCACGATGAAGAGGTTCGAACGCTCGTTGTGTCCGCCGACGTTGTAGACTTCGCCCGGTCTGCCGCCGGATGCGACGAGGTCGATGGCCCTGCAGTGATCCTCCACGTACAGCCAGTCCCGGATCTGCATGCCGTCCCCGTACACGGGGAGCGGCATGTGCTCCGACGCGTTTCGGATAATGAGGGGGATCAGCTTCTCCGGGAACTGGTACGGCCCGTAGTTGTTGGAGCAGCGGGTGATGCAGACCGGCATCCCGTAGGTGTCGTGGAAGGCCTTCACGAAGTGATCCGCGGAGGCTTTGGAGGAGGAGTAGGGACTGTGGGGATCGAGAGGCGTTTCCTCCGTGAAATATCCTTCGGCTCCCAGCGCTCCGTAGACTTCGTCCGTGCTGACCTGGATATACTTTTTTCCTTTCCTCCACGTCTTCTGCCCTGCATCGTACCAGGCGTCCTTTGCCCGCTGGAGGAGGTTGACCGTACCCATGACGTTGGTGACGACGAAGATCTCCGGGCCCGTGATGGAGCGGTCCACGTGGGATTCCGCCGCGAAGTTGACGATGACGTCCGGATCCCAGCCGCGGAGAAGGTCCCCGATCAGTGCGCGGTCGCAGATGTCTCCGCGGACGAAGACATGCCGGTCATCGTCCTCGAGATCCTTCAGGTTCTCCAGGTTCCCGGCATAGGTCAGCGCGTCCAGGTCGATGATCCTGACATCGGTATGGTGTCTGAGCATGTAATGGACGAAATTGCTCCCGATGAAGCCGGCGCCGCCCGTTACGAGATAAGTGGTCATCCTGCTGCTCCTTTTTCGTGAGGATGTCCCGGCAGGGATCCCGGGTTCTCCTGACTTCGTCCGGCGGTCTGCTGTCCGGCAAGATGGAAACATGTGATTCTATGGGAATTATAACATATGGATAAGATTATTTTAATATGTATATATGATTTTGCCGCATCGGTCCTGCCGTACTGCCCCGAAAAAAAGGCTTTCCCGCAGGACGGGAAAGCCTTGTGCGTATGGGGAAAGACGGCAGTCTGATTGATCAGAAGACGACCGTGCTGATCGAGTGGGCGGGGAACAGCATCCTCGCGAGGTTGCCCTCCCAGCGCAGGATGTATCCGACGTCCCGGTCTCCGCGGTTCAGGACGACGACAGCCGTCGTGCCGTCAGGGTTGCGCACCGCGACGACGTCTGCGGCGTCGCTGCATTTCGAAATGAGCATGCGGCGGGCGCCCGGCAGGATGTACTTCGCGAAATGGCCGAGATAATAGAAGGTCAGGTCTTTTCTGTAGCCGCCTTTACTGTCCGCGATAGTCGCGGCGGTGAAGCCGCCGGGCACGTGGCGCGGGCCGCCTTCCTCGTCGACGATCAGGTTCCAGTCGATCCAGCGGTTCATGCCGGCGTTGAGGTTGCCGATGAGGTCGTGCGCATAGAGGAGCGCGTCCTTGTATTCGACGGATTCGGGCGTCTCCTTGACGAACTCGTTGAAGCGCGGCATGCCGGCCCTGCCGGGGCGGTGCAGACCGCAGAGCTCGGACTGCATGAGGACCTTGCCGGGGAAGAGTTCGGCGACCTTGGCGATCTGCTCGAAGTGGTCGCCGGTATAGCCGTGGAAGGCGATGCCCGCGATCATGGGGAGCGTGTCCGCGTCGATGACTTCACAGGCGCGTTCGAGCGTCCTCTCCTTGTTGTGGTCCCAGATGAAGATGCCGACCTTCTCCGTGAGTCCCGCTTTTTTCATCTCGGGATACAGGAAGTCGCGCAGATAGACCTTCTCCTGCTCGCTCGTCCAGACGCAGGAGTCCCAGGGTGTGGCGGAGCGGGGCTCGTTCTGGATCGTGAGCATCGTGACGGGGATGCCTTCTTCCAGATAGGCCAGAATGAACTTGACGACGTACTTCGCCCAGGAGCCGTAGTATTCCGGCTTCAGGGAGCCGCCGCGGTTCCGGTTTGGATGGTCGTAGTCGAAGTTCGCGAACATGGGGTTGTTCGCCATGCCGGGGAAGTTGGGCTTCGCAGGGTTCGTCTTCCACTGCTTGGGCGGGGACCAGGGGGACACGAGGACGGAGATCGGGTGCTTCGCGACGGCCATGGCCTCTTTGAGCATGGGGATGATCTCTTCCCTGTCCTTTCGGATCGAGAAGGTCTCCAGTTCCGGATCGGCGATCGGATCTTCCACCGCCTGGTATTCCTCGGGGGAATAGTCGCAGCTGTCGAGAGACACGCGGACGAAGCGGTAGTTGTAGTCGACGAACCATTCCCTGAGTGCCTGTCTGCGGGTCTCGGGATCCATGCGGGCGTACAGATAGGCGCTCGTGCCCGTCATGGCGCCTCCGAATCCTTCGATCTCCTGATACAGATACTGCGGATAGAGATTGACGAAATCCGATTCGGTGTATCTGGGCTCGTCTGCTTCCAGGGTCACGGGGACTTCCTTTTCCTTCTGCACGACCTCGCCGCCGGCACGGTAGCTGATGTACTGTTTCACGTTCATGCGGATGCTCCCTTCTGGATGGGTCTGCGGAGTGAGGGGACGGCCTAATGGAAACGCGCCGCGGAAACGTCCCTTTTTCCACGGCGCGGTCGGTACGGATTCAGACTTCGTCCGCGCGGCAGATGCCGATGGGACGGGGGAACCAGGGAGCGAGCAGATCCGCTTCCCGGCAGGGACCCAGGACGTCGCGCGGGGGAAGGAACCCCAGGGCGGCGCGGGTGAGATCCAGGGGATCGGCGGTGACGTCGGGAGAGGCATCCGGCACCTCCCGGACCCTGACCTTTCCGTTTTCGCAGGCGAGGAGGAACGTGCCTTCGTCCCCGATTCGGAGAGTGAGCCGTCCGTCCGGAGGCGGACAGGCGTTCAGAAGGATCTCCAGGACGCGGGGCCAGTCCAGGACGCGCCAGTTTCCGCAGCCGTGAAGCTGCGCGTCCGAGGACCACTGGAGCAGTTCCCGGGCGTACGCTTCGGGCAGTTCAGGCATGTCCCAGGAGAAACGCATATAGCGGCGGCCGTGCGCGGCGAGGAGCCCCAGGAGGGCTTCCGCGGAATCGGCGTCCGCTTCCTGGATGCCGCCGCTCTGGGGATCGTAGGAGATCCAGCCGGAGATCCCGTCCTTCGTGAGAGCGAGGTCCGTGCGGCAGTCCCAGGAGCGCAGGATGTCGAAAACGTCTTCGTCCGCGCGCTCCAAGTGGACGAAACGGGCCCGGTTGGCTTCCTGCATCTGGGAAACGGGGCGGGGATCGCCGTCGTCCCAGGGTTCGAGCGAGGGGAGAGACATCTCTCCGGCGAAAGTCATGAGCCGCTTGGCGTTGAAGGACAGGCTGTACTGCCGTCCCGTCTTTTCAAAGCCGTAGCGGGCGTAGCGCATGCGCTCGCCGCTCAGGAAGATTAAGGCGCAGCCGTCCGCCTTCGCGCGGCCGATGATCCGCTCCATGACCCGGCGCATGTAGCCCTGCCCGGAATACCGGGCATGGGTCGCGACCGCGCCGATCCCGGCCGCGGGGACGGAGATCCCGCCGATCGAAAGCGGCATGGGATAGAGTCCGACGGCCGCACGGATGCGTCCGTCCTCGATGAGGGCGGTATGGCAGGCCATCGCCTCGTCCGTGGGACGGTAGAGCTTGGGCAGGAGCTGCCGGAAATCATGGGGCCTGTGGGCCTGGCTGAAGACCAGGTCGATGAAGTCCATGTAATCCGCGTAGTCCGCGGAAGTGAGTTCCCGGATCGTGATCATCTTCACCTCAGTCGATGTCTTCGACGATTTCTTCCGGAGGCACGTCCAGAAGGTAGGGGTTCTTGAGATAGCTCTTGAAGAGCCGCAGGGTGGAAGCGTAGTAGTAGCCGTCGCAGATACGGTCGTCCAGGGCGATCGTGTAGCGCATGTATCGGACTTCCTTCACTTCGCCCTTTGAGTTCAGTTCGTAGCGTTTTTCGTTGCGTCCGAAGGACATGAAGGCCGGGACGTTTCCGAAATTGTACAGATGATGATAGACGGGAGGGATGCCCAGGGAAGACATGGATGTCAGGAAGATCGAGCCGTGGAAGGGGGACAGATCCGTCAGGAACTTGGGCAGCCAGCCGAAGTAGTCCAGGCAGTGCAGGAGGCAGACGACCAGGTACTTGATGGGCCGGGGGATATAGTTGATGACCGCGGCAGTCTTGTCGAAGTCGCCGTCTTCCGTCCGGGCCTTCTCGATCTCGGTCTGGAAGATGCGGAACACGTCTTCGGCGGTGGATTCGGGCGGAAAGACCACGGAGATGATGGTCTCCGGTGCGTTCAGAGCCATCTCGCGCTTGATCGTCAGCATGACCTCGATGTTGTTGCGGGCGTAGACGCACTGACCGGACACGAAGCGGTTGACGCCGGGACGCTGGGTCACGGTGCGCACGTAGGCGGCGACAAGCAGATGCATCGTGCCGAAGCCCTCCAGTCCCTGCCTGCGCTTCTCGTGGATGTAGTGGTTCATGGCCGTGATGTCCACTTCGTCCTCGCAGTAGTTGGTGGCGCCGGCTTTGTGCGGCATGATGAACGGCGAGACCTTGTCCATGGGGGACAGGCTGCGGAGCAGACGTCCGTCCTTGCGGTCACCGAATCTCTTTTTGCGCTTCATAAGCACCCTCCTCTGAATCTCTATGTTCTCTATTATAGCGGTTTTCGGGAAGGATTGCATCGGAAAAGGAGAGAAATCCGCGACTGAGGAGCAATATTTTGAAGGAATCGCATTTTATTGCGGGGAATAATGTAAACAGTACGAAAAATGACGACAGGGAGGTGTCTCATGATCTGTTCTCTCAAGTCCGGCCCGTATACCTTTGCCTTTGAAAAGGGGCGGGAGGGGATCGGCTACGCCGTGTGGCGCGACGCCGGGCCTTCCCCCATCTGCCTGTACCGCACCGAAAGACCGCTCAAGATCCTGCTGAAGGACTATGCCGCCAAGATGGTCGATCTGGACGCGGCCTACGAGTCCGCGGAGATCCTGGACGGAAAAGCCGTCGCCACGGGCCGCGTGAAGACGGATCTCGGTTCCGAATTCCTCTTCACGGATACGGTGGAGAAGGAGGGTGACGGCGGCACGTTCCGCTTCTCCCGCCGAGTGGAGGTGACCGCCGCGCAGGCGGACGATCTGGGCTTCGGATCCAGGATCTCCCTGGGCGTCCTCACGGGAAGAAAGTTCTCCGAATACAACTATTTCGCGCCGGGTTCCATCTACCGTCAGAACCAGTGGTGCTATCCCAACGCGTACATCAGCAAGCTGGACTCCCAGCCCTGCCACTGGTTCCGGGACGCCCATTTCACGCTGCCCCTGTTCTCCATGCAGCACATCGACAGCGGAGACGCCGTGACCTTTGCCCGGGCCGAGTACGACGTCCATCCTTCGGAGATCAACGAGCGGACCTATGACTGCGTGACGTCTCCGACCTTCAACTACGGCTCCTTCGGCGTCTCGAAGTTCGGATATCTGTCCATGGACTACGTGTATCCCGGGACGGAAGGCTACGACGAGGAATCGACGCCCTATGCCCGAGGCGTATACAAATACCAGTTCGGCTTCCGTCGGCGCTATCATCCGGTGGAAGAGGGCTTCGCGCAGGAATGCTCGGTCGTCATGCGCTTCGGCCGCTTCGGCCGCTACCAGGATCTGCTCCGGGACGCCTGGCGCTACGTCTACGGCCGCCGTCCGCCCGTGATCCACGAGGAACTGGATCTAGACCGTTTCTTCGACGTGGAGATCGGCCTCCTGGACAGCCTGTGCCGGAACTACTACGGTTCCTGGGGCGTGCCTTTCAAATGCCTCCTGCCCACGGGTGAGATCGGCATCGTGGACTACGAGTTCGGATTCATAGGCCAGCAGCCCAACATCGCCTACCAGCTCATCCGCTACGGAACGAAGTCCGGGAAACCGGAGACCGTGCAGAAGGGACGCAACGTCATCGACTTCTGGGTCGGCAATTCCCTGACCGACTGGGGACTGCCGAAATGCTGGTACGACTGCCAGCCCGCCCGGTGGCTGGACCAGCCGATCTGGACCCGCATGATCTCCGACGGCCTGGAAGGGATCCTGGACGCCTACAACTTCCTGAAGAAGGAAGGCGAGGAGCATCCCGACTGGCTGGCGTACGTGAAGAAGGTCTGCGACTGGTATGTGGACCACGCGGATCCGGAAGGGTCCTGGCCCCGCGCCTGGAAGATCTCGGGAGAGATCCACGACGAATCCCGCGGCAACACGTCCAACATCGTGCGCACGCTGGTGCAGCTCTACCTGACCTGCGGCGACGAGCGCTACAAGGCGGCGGCGCTGAAAGCGGGCGAATGGTGCTACGTCCACTGCTATCAGGGGATGGAATACCGGGGCGGCACCTGCGACAACGCGGCCGTCATGGACAACGAAGGCGGCATCTACGCCTGCTTCGCGTTCCTGTCCCTCTACGATCTGACGAAGGATCCCAAATGGCTGGAAGCGCTGCAGGGCGCCGCGGACTACACCGCGACCTATGCCTGGAGCTGGTGCTACCCCATCGACTGCGCGAACAGAAAGCACGCTTTCCGGCACGTGGACTTCACCGGCATGAGCCCCGTGACCGCAGGCCACGGAGGCGGCGGTGACGTGTACATGGGCGCCGTGACCTATATCTTCTACCGCCTGTATCTCCTGACCGGGGACCGCTGGTGGCTGGACTACGATCTGTTCCTGGACCGCAACACCCGCACGTCCTACGACATCGACGGGAAGTTCGGCTACGGACGCATCGGACTGTGCGAGGAAGGCGGCGGAGGCTATTCCTCCTTCTCCCAGAGCGGCGTCTACGCCTGGCTGCCCTGGTGCACCCAGATCCAGGTCGATCCGATCTCCCGCATGAAGGACACCTTCGGCGTGACCTCCGTGGCGGAGGCGGAAAAGCTCCCCAGAGACGAACTGCTCGTCCGCAACGAGATCTACAGGGAGTACCCTTATTACGGAAAATAGGACGGACGGTCCGACAGAGCCCCTTTCCGGGGGCTCTTTTTTTCGCCGGAGACATTCTGTTCCGCATTCGGCCGAAGCATGCGGTTCGCATGCTTTTCTTTCGTTTGCTGTCGATCCTTGTCATCCGGCCTGACGTACCAGTGGCAGTACAGCAAAGATGACGGCGCCGCCTGGACCGACTGCACTTCCGCGGGACACGACAGCGCGACGTTCTCTTTTACGGCGAAAGCTTCCATGAACGGCAGACTGTACCGCTGCAAAGTCACGAACAGCGGTGGATCCGTGACTTCCTCGGCCGCAAAACTCACGGTGAAGTGATCCGAAAACATCACAGCCACCATTTTCCTCCGTGCACGCACGGAGGTTTTTTTGTGAGCAGGCCGATTCGGAAAGATTTTTCTCCTCAGCAGGGCCCGAATCCGGTGACTGACGCCGGAATCTGCCGATTTTACCGCAGATCCGCTGCAAATTCTTTTGCAACAATTTGACGCATGCGGCGGAAGAAAGCTATAATTGATACATCATTTGCTGTTGCACAAAGGACGGAAATAAAGAACCGTCAATAACCCACGACTGAAGTCACGGGCATGAAAAAGCCGTGGCCGAAGTCGGTCCTGCAAGGGACTTGTTGACTACCCCAAGTCTGAATTCAGACTCCGTTATCCCGGTGATCACACCGGCGGACGTTCGTCCTAAT
>JAEEGL010824150.1_pt1 | contig 10948 bp, 7 predicted proteins | sample 9134231 | NCBI WGS metagenome assembly JAEEGL01 (sample SAMN16246548, study PRJNA631951) | gut metagenome | biome: gut microbiome; feature: rumen; material: fiber-attached | host: Bos | place: Iran: Karaj | collected 2018-10 | reverse complement strand
GCCATCTGCCTCAGTATGTCCTTGAAACGCAGTTGCCCACCCTGCTGGTCAGCATAATCACGAAGGGTCCATATGTTGCCGGCATCGATAAAGACGGCTCCCTGGAATTTCCAGAAGAGGTCTGTGCGCAGTTCGGCATTGAGGTCCAGCTTCACATCGCCTGACTGGTTGAGGAAGTTTATTCTTCCGTCATTGCTGATGTACCCTCCCGGTCCGAGGGTTCTGACGCTCCAGCCTCTGACGCTGTTGGCACCGCCTGAGAAGTAACGCTTCTCAAAGGGCAGGATGTCGCTGTTGCCGTATGGCACAGCAATGCCGAAACGTCCGTGCAAGGCGAGGACGTTGTGAAAGTTCAGACGCAAGAGGCGCGTGTAGTCGAAGTCAAACTTTGCGTATTGTGCAAAGGCGATGCCTATGGCTTTGTACTTTCCCTGTGAGTTGGTGGGGAAAGTGAAGATTTGCGATAAGCCATAGAGCAGATTTCCCGCTGTCTCAACGTTGGCCTGGATGGAGTAATGCTCCGTGCTCTTCTTGATGCCGAAGCCTATCTTCATGATGAAGAGATCCTCGTAGTTGTATCGTAGTATGGCGTTGCGAGTACTGATGGAGTCGAGGTAGTCGTGCTTGAAGGTGGATGAAATCCAAGGCATGGAGATATAGTTCAGGTCCAGCAGGTCGAAGGTGTAGCCTATATTACCCCTGTGTGATGTCCAGCGATAGCGCCACCTGCCGGTGAATACTCGCCTGTGGAACTCAGGGCGGTTCTGGCGGTTATAGCTGACAGAGAGCTCGGTCGTGGCGTTGTGGGTACGCTGAAAGTCATCGCTGATACCGGGAATGATAAACTCAGGAAAGGTCAGCTTGCCCTCCACACCGTATTCCTCATAGTTACTGTTAGAGTAGCCCTCCAGTCCGCTGATGGCCTCGAATGCCACGCGTCCCGAGAGCGAGAAGACTTCGCTACCATGAAAGATGTTACGGTTTTCATATACCACAGACAGCGCCGCACCGAAATCACCTGCGGTATTGGTACCTTCGGGCTGTAACTGTATGGAGTGTTTCTTGCGCGGTGTGAGCTGAACGACAGCGTCGAGGGAGGAGCCGTCTTGGATGAGGGATGAGGGATGAGAGGTGATGGAGGAGCCCCCTTCGGCTCCCCTAAGGGGGAGAGAATCGTTTTGGGTGATGGATGAAGGGTGATTGAAAGTGATATTGGTGGAGCGTATGGCTCTCAGACGCGCAAACTTATTGTAAGTACGCTGCACGGCATCGGCATTGTAAGGGTCGCCTTCCTGCAGGAGGGTGTTAATACTTAATGTATGCGCGCGCAAGGGAAGTTTGTCATAAGTGGGCGCCACATAGCTCACGCTACGCAGGTAGTAACGCGTGTGATCGTGCAGAGAGTCTGAGGCATTACGTCTGTAGCGCCCTAACTGCAGCGTGAGGTCCACGAAATGCTCGCTGCACGAGCTGTCTGCACGGAAGGTGATATGCTCTTTGTTGAAGAGCATGTAGCCATTGTTATTGAGCCACGACGTGATGCGCTTGCGCTCCTCCTGCATGGTGACGGTGGAGAATGGCTGCCCTGAACGGAGCAGCGAACCCTGCAGGACTCCGTTCTCCCTCAGCAGCGAGTCGATGTTGCTGTCGTCAATGTCATAGCTGATATTCCTTACGGTATAGCGCTGACCGGGCATAATCTTGTAGAATGCAGCCACTCGCTGTCCTTTGGCAATAAGGTCATAGGACGTCTGAGCGTCAAGCCATCCCAGGTCGCAGGCGTGATTTCTCAGTTGAACGCATGATTTCTCGGTGAGTGTAGTATCGAGGACTGTGGGTTGGTAGCGTTTGAATGAGATAGTGCGGCCTTTGGGTTTCTGTATGATATAATCGGAGACTTTCTTTCCACTCAGCTCAACGGAAGCGCTACCCATAGCAGCTGAGTGTTCCTGGCCTGACAAAGCATCTTCTTCCACTATCACTTCATTTTGCACAAGCGCATACTCCCCTTCCTGCAATGGCTTCATGCCGCAGGATACAAGGAAGAGCGATATAAGGAAATATAAGAATAATCCCTGAAGTGATAGTCCTTTCATCTGCATGCAAAATTACAATAATATCTTGAATGTGACAACTTTTCGTATCAAAAATTTTGTCTTTTTCTCATTGCGAATGCTGATAATCGCAGCAGACATGTTACAAATCAACCCGAGCAGCAAAAAAACAATCTAAAATTTTGCAGTTACAATTATTCTTTGTACCTTTGCACCCGCTGTCACGTGTTGGCAGCATATTCACATCTATTTCATTAACAATTAAAAGGTTATTTACAACAAAAAATGGCAACAAAGATTCGTTTGCAGCGCGGCGGTCGTAAGAGCTATGCTTTCTACAGCATCGTCGTAGCTGACGTAAGAGCTCCACGTGATGGTAAGTTTACAGAAAAGATTGGTACGTACAATCCTAACACCAATCCAGCCACAGTAGATCTGAATTTTGAGCGTGCTCTGTATTGGGTAGAGTGTGGTGCTCAGCCCACAGACACAGTTCGCAACATTCTCTCTGACGAGGGCGTGATGCTGATGAAGCATCTCCGCGGCGGCGTGAAGAAGGGTGCATTTGACGAGGCTGCAGCCCAGGCAAAGTTTGATGCTTGGAAGAAGGCTAAGGAGGCAGGCTTCAACACCGTAAAGGCTGACGAGGCAAAGGCTAAGGCAAACGCCAAGGCAGCTGCTCTTGAGGCAGAGAAGAAAGTCAACGAGGCAAAGGCAAAGGCCATAGCAGAGAAGAAGGCTGCTGAAGAGGCTGAGGCAAAGGCTGCCGCTGAGGCTGCTGCTGCTGAGGCAAAGGCTGCTGAAGAGGCTGCTGAGGCTCCTGCTGCTGAGGCAGAGGCGTAAAATTGTCTCTCTTTTTTACACAGGAAAAAGAAACAACAGACGGAGATGTGCAAAGGTCTATGCCAAAGCGCATCTCCGCCTTCGTTTGAAAAATGAAAGAAGAACGCTATTTCTACGTCCCCGATGCTGCTGCGGCCTCAGAGCTGCCGCAAGAGGAAGCGATGCACGCCCTGCGCGTGCTGAGGCTCACGGAGGGCGACGAGATAAGCCTCGTGGATGGAGAGGGAACACTCTACAGGGCCGTCATCACATCTGCCACAGGCAAGCACTGCCATTATGACATAGCTGAAACCCTGCCCCAGCAACGCCCGTGGAGAGGCAGGCTGCACATTGCGATGGCCCCGACAAAGATGATGGAGCGAACGGAATGGATGGCCGAGAAGGTGACAGAGATTGGGGTGGATGAACTGTCATTCCCTGAGTGCCGGTTCTCTGAGCGGCGCAAGATGCGCAAGGAGCGCATAGAGAAGGTGGTAGTGGCAGCAATGAAGCAAAGCCACAAGGCCTGGATGCCACAGGTAAACGACATGTGCGCCTTCAAGCAATTCATTGACAATGAGCGAGGTGGACGCAAATACATCTGCCATTGCTATAACGAGATAGAACGCCGCGAGCTGACCAGCCTTCTGAGGGAGAGTGCAGAAAGTAATGCCGCTACAGGAGACACCTCAGACGAGGACGTGACGATACTGATAGGCCCCGAAGGGGATTTCTCTGTAGAGGAGGTGAGATATGCCATCAGCAAGGGTTACAAGAGCACGTCACTGGGACCTTCACGCCTGCGCACAGAGACAGCGGCCATTGTGGCTGCTACGGTAGCGAGGTTCACAAATTGAAAATGAAGGCCCCCTCTCTGCCCAAAGGGCATCTCTCCCCCTGGGAGGAGAGGGAGATTACAATACGACAGTCAAATCAGATTAACAACATAACAAATTATCAAATTGGTGTATTTCAGAAATATATGCTGCACTATGGTTGCAGCGCTTATGATGCTTGTGCTGGCTGGATGTACGCGCAGTAACTATATTGACTCCGTGCCTGCCAACAGTAAGGCCGTTGTGTCTGTAAACGCTATGGAACTGATAGACGATGACTCGCCTGTGAAGACCGTTCTGTTGCCGTTTGTCAACAAAGACAAGAAGAGCCTGAAGGGTATTGACCTGACAAAGGATATGTATGCCTTTGAGACCATTGACGGTCTCTTCGGCCTCAGCATCTTTGTGAATGACCGCGATGCTCTGCTGGACTTCTTCCAGCGCCTGCAGACCATAGGAGTGCTCTCAGAGCTGGAGGAAGGCGACGAGGAAATCTTTGCCGTAGCCTTTGAGAAATGGATAGCCGGCTATAATGAAAAGCGTCTGCTGGTGATGGGACCGGTAGTGAACAGCGTCACAGAGCGCGAGAATATGAAGGACCGCATGAGGAGCATGATGAATCAAGAAGCTGACGAAGGCCTTCGCAACTCTGACATGTGGAAATACCTGGACAGCGTAGATGCTCCGATGAAGATGGTAGCCGAGGCGTCAGCATTGCCCGATGAGCTCGTGTCGGCATTCATGATAGGTGCTCCGCGAGGCACTGACCCAAGCGATGTGATGCTGAGAGCCGAAGTGGAATATGAGGACAGCATACTGATGATGAAGGGCGATATGTTCTCATACAATCCCAACATAGACCAGGCTCTGAAACAGGCTGCAGAGGTATATCGCCCCATGACGATCAACTGGGAGAAGCAGTTTGCTGACACGCTGCTGGCCGGAATATTCATGAATGTGGATGGAGAGGAATTTGTGGAACTGCTGAACAGGGACAAGACACTGGGTTCTATGCTCATAGGCACACACCGCTACGACCGCATAAAGGGCAACAAGGGCGATATGGCCTTCCTGTTCAGCGGCAAGATGTCAGAGAGCATCGACACCACAGGCATACAGACCCATATCATCAACCTGCCCAAAGGAACGGAAAATAATGGAGAACGACTGGTCATCGCCATTAACGTGAAGAAGGCTACAAGCGCTGTGGCAGGAACATTTCTCTCGTGGGTGAGCCGCGTGAAGAAGATTGTATTCACTCTGAAAAAGCCGGAGACGAAGGACGAGAAGGCAAAGGAGGAAGAAAAGGAAGATAATGGAGAGGATAAAAAGGATTGAACTGGACAACGTGACGCCCCGTGTGTTTGAGGGCATCGGCGACCTGCACTCTGATATATGGCAGAGCCAGGTGAGCTTTGAGCGCGGCAAGACCTACTTGGTGGAAGCCGACTCAGGCAAGGGCAAAAGCACATTCTGCAGCTATCTCATAGGCTATCGCAACGACTACAGCGGCCACGTGAGGTTTGACAGCGAGGATGTGAGCGCATACAGCCCCTCCAGGTGGGCAGACATCAGGCAAAAGCACATAAGCCTGCTCTTTCAGGAACTGCGCATGTTTCCCGAACTCACCGCAATGGAGAACGTGCAGATCAAGAACCAGCTGACGGGACATACGGACCCTGCCGTCATCCTCTCATGGTTTGAAAGGCTCGGCATCGCCGACAAGGTGGAGCAGAAGATGGGCAGGATGTCATTTGGCCAGCAACAGCGCGTAGCAATGATGAGAGCGCTGACACAGCCGTTTGACTTCCTGATAGTAGATGAGCCCATCAGCCACCTCGATGACAGAAACTCACAGGTGATGGCCGAGATGATGATGGAAGAGGCGAAGCGAAAGGAGGCTTGCGTCATCGTCACATCAATAGGCAAACACATGGACCTGCAGTATGACAAGGTCCTGAAACTCTGAACCAAACGCACATCATGTCACTTCTCTGGAAACTACTTAGACAACATATCAGCATAGGGCAGTTTGCAGGTTTCTTTGTTGCCAACCTGCTGGGAATGATAATCGTACTCTCCGGCTATCAGTTCTATCACGACGTGCTGCCCATCTTCACCAATGGCGATTCATTCATGAAGTCCAATGCCATCATGGTGACCAAGCGTATCGGCATGGGCAATACCCTGTCGAGCAACGCTTCCACATTCTCTGCCAAGGACATCGCGGAGCTTGAGAAGCAACCCTTCACGCGCCGAACGGGAGCATTCATGTCGGCCAACTACAAGGCTCACGCAAGCATGGGCATCAGCGGCACACAGATATTCAGTTCGGAGATATTCTTTGAAAGCATCCCCGATGAGTTCATCGACATCAACATGCGTGACTGGCAATACAAGGCCGGCGATGACGTTGTGCCAATCATCCTCCCGCGTTCCTATATTAATATATATAACTTCGGCTTTGCCCGCAGCCACTCCCTGCCCCAGATTTCTGACGGGCTGATGGGGATGATAGACCTCAGGCTGCGCATTCACGGCAACGGCAGGGAACAGACTTTCACGGGCAAGGTGGTGGCATTCTCATCGTCTATGACATCCATACTGGTGCCAGAGGCTTTCATGAAATGGAGCAATGAGACCTTTGCCCCCGAAGGCGAGAACGTCACCACGCGACTGTTGATGCAAGTGTCCAACCCGGGTGACAAATCGCTCATGACATACTTTGAAAAGAACGGGCTGGAGATGGACAGCGACAAGCTCAATGCCGAGAAGACCACATACTTCCTGCGCCTCATCGTGAGCATGGTGATGGTGATAGGCATCATCATCAGCGCCCTGAGTTTCTACATACTGATGCTGAGCATCTACCTCCTCGTGCAGAAGAATACGGAGAAGCTTCAGAACCTGCTGCTCATAGGCTATCATGCAGGTCGTGTGGCAATGCCCTATCAGCTGCTCACGGTGGGTCTCAACCTGATGGTGCTGCTCATTGCCATTCTGTCCGTATGCCTCATACGCCACTACTACGTGGACATCATCGCAGCGCTATACCCTGAGGTGGGCAAAGGCTCTATCGTCTATGCCGTGCTGCTGGGCATCGTGCTGTTCCTCATCGTCACCCTGCTCAATGTCATCATCATAAGACGCAAGGTGGCATCTATAAATTCGCATCAATAAACATCACGGTGGGACATGACAGCCCCCACCATATAAACCAACCCCCACTCGCCAGTGAGACAGTTAGAACTCCTTTCCCCAGCCAAGAACCTTGAATGCGGTATCAGCGCCATAGACCACGGTGCCGATGCCGTGTATATCGGTGCGAGGAAATACGGAGCCCGCGCCGCTGCCGGCAATAGCGTTGAGGACATTGCCGAGCTCTGCCGCTATGCTCACCGCTATGATGCCAAAGTATATGCTACGGTCAATACAATCATCTATGACCAGGAGATGAGCGACACCCTCGCGCTATGCGAGGAGCTCAGCCAGGCCGGAGTGGATGCGCTGTTGGTGCAGGACATGGGACTGCTGACTCTGTTGCGGGAAGAGCAACTCCGCTTCCGTCCTGCCCTGCATGCCTCTACCCAAACCGACAACAGAACCGCCGAGAAGGTGAAATGGCTGAAGGATCAGGGATTCAGGCGTGTCGTCTTGGCACGCGAGCTGAGTATCAGCGAAATCAAGGACATACACCAGGCTGTGCCCGACGTGGAGCTCGAGGCATTCGTACACGGAGCGCTATGCGTCAGTTACTCCGGACAGTGCTACGCGTCACACTACTGCTTCGGACGTTCTGCCAACAGAGGGGAGTGCTCGCAGGTGTGCCGTATGCCCATGACGCTACGCGATGGCGATGGCAATGTAATAGAACAGGACAAGCATCTCCTGTCACTCAGGGACATGGCACAGTTGGAGAACCTCGAACGGCTGGCAGAGGCAGGAGTGACAAGCTTCAAGATTGAGGGCAGGCTGAAGGATGCAGACTATGTGAAGAACGTGACAGCAGCCTATAGCGAGCAGCTCAACGCCCTCTGCAGACTGCACCCCGAAAGATACCGCCGCGCATCAATGGGGCGCTGCACCTACACCTTCACACCCGACATCAGAAAGAGTTTCAACCGTGGATTTACCACCTACTTCTCTGACGTCACCACCCTACCCCATGATCGCCGCCCTATGTCGTCACCGCTGTCACCGAAATCCATCGGAGAATATGTGGGCACCGTGAAGGATATACGCGGCAGGAGCATCATCGTCTCTTCCGTAGAGCCATTCAGCAATGGTGACGGACTGTGTTTCTTTGCCGATGAACGTCTGATAGGATTCAGGGTCAACAGGGCTGAGGGCAACAGATTGCAACCGCTGTCCCTGCCCGCAGAGTTGAGAAGGGGCATGCGGCTGTATCGCAACCACAACCAGGCCTTCGTCACACTCCTCAGCAAACCCTCTGCACAACGCAAGATTGACGTGACGATAGCCCTGACAACTGACAGCGACAACACATTGCAGACTGCTGACAGGACGGCCGTTCTTCTCACCATTACCGACGAGCACGGACACTGCGGCACAGCCCGTGCTGCTGTTGAGATGCAACAGCCACGCTCACCCCAGGAGGAGAATATACGCAAACAATTGCAGAAACTCGGTGACACGCCTTATCTGTGCCGCGACATAGAGATACAGGAGGGCCTGCCCTTCATGCCCAGCAGCGTGCTGTCAACCCTGCGCAGGGAAGCAACAGGCAAGCTGATGATGAGGGGTGAGGGAGGAGAGATGATGGGTGAGAGAGGAGAGATGAGAGGTAAGAGACGAGAGATGAGGGACGAGGGGCACACAGAGAAGCCTCTCTACAACTCGCCGGAGCTGTACAACGCAGCCAACCAGGAAGCCCGCGACTTCTACAGCCGTCAGGGACAGGAGGCAGATGCCTTTGAGCTCCACGGAGGCAAGACGCTGATGCGTTGCAGGTACTGCCTGCGATACGAGTTAGGCCACTGCCTGAAGGACAAACGCCCGGACGATTGGCGCGAGCCCCTGACACTGAGCATTAACAACGACAAACAAACATTCTCGCTGCATTTCGATTGCAAGAGGTGCGAAATGACAGTAAAACTCATAGAGGAGAACGGAAATTGAGAAACTATCTTATCATACTGATTTGCTGTCTCCTGACAGCATGTTACAATGACAAGCAGACGAGGGAAGACAATCTGCACGATGCGCTGGCTGAACAGGACAGCACCGCCTCTGCAGACAGCATCTCCTTCTACTCCACCCACCACTATAGCGTGGGCTACAACTTCATTGTCCATGATGACAGCCTGCAGCTCATTGTCCAACAGCCTGAGGAGAAAGTGTCTCAACTGGCTACCGATACCTTCACCATCCCCCACAACCAGCAGCTGGCCGTGAGCGACATACGCATCCTGCCACAGGACAGCATCGACTCCGTCTGGGTACAGTTGGTGAGTGAGCGTGGACGCTTGGGGTGGATACACGAGACGGAACTGCTTCCCGCCGTAGTGCCCACTGACCCCATCTCGCAGTTCATCATGTTCTTCAGCGACAGCCACATCCTCATCGCCGTCATCATCATGGTGCTCATCGGCGTAGCCTACATGTCACGCATCATACACAGGCGCAACGCCCCGATAGTCCACTTCCGCGACATACCATCCTTCTATCCCACCCTGCTCTGCATCATCGTGGCAGCAGCGGCTACGTTCTACGCCTCGCTGCAGCTCTTTGGCACAGACATCTGGAGGCACTTCTATTATCATCCTTCGCTCAATCCGTTCACCATGCCCCCCATACTGGCACTGTTCATCATCTCGGTCTGGGCAATGCTGATAGTAGGCATAGCCGTTGTGGAGGACACAAGACACCTGTTGCCGCTTGAGGATGCCCTGATATACCTCTTAGGACTGGCGGGAGTGTGTGCCGTGCTCTACATCGTGTTCTCCATCAGCACCTTGTACTTCGTGGGCTACCCATTGCTCGTGGCATACTGCTATTATGCCATCACAACCTATCAGCGACACCCACACCAGCAATTCATGTGCGGCAACTGCGGCAAGCGCCTGACAGCAAAGGGGAAATGCCCCTATTGCGGAGCCATAAACGACTGATCTTTAACCCAACAACCACATACTAAATTATATAAATGAAACATCTGTTTTATCTCTTTACCCTGTGCATCGCATTGATAGCCTGCTCCTCTGACGAAGGCAGCGATACCCCATCCCTGCCCGCTATGCGTACCGTCATAGCCTTCATATCGGGTGACAACAACCTGGCAGACTCGCTGAACAGCGACTATAAGGAGATGATAACCGGCTCTGCCTCACTGTCAAAAGACGTGAACCTCATCGTTGTGTGCGACGTGATGAAGGACAAACCGTTCGTGGCAAAGATAGCCGGCGGCACTGCCACTACCGTGCGTCAGTGGCAGAATGAGTTCTTCATGACAAATCCTGACAGCATGCTCCACATCATGCAGTGGATCATAAACAAATATCCCGCAAAGGAGTATGCCACAATCTTTGCCGGCCACGGTAACGGCTCACGCCAGATGAACGACACCATCCCGACAGACATGATGCGACTCTATGCCTACGGCGTAGATTACAACACATCATCTTCTACTGACGGCAAATGGATTAATGTCCCAACGCTGGCAACAGTACTCAGCAACCTGAAAACGCCTGAAGGCGGCAGGCTGCACCAGGAATTCATCTTCTTCGATTGCTGCAACATGCAGACGATAGAGAACGTCTATGAGTTGCGCAACTACACAGACTACATCTCTGCCCCGCTGTCAGAGGTAAAGTCAGAGGGAGCCAACTACAGAGAGGTCGTCCCACTCCTGTCCTACGACTTTGCCAGCGACCCGTCACGGCTCCTCTTCTATGGCGACAACCAGAAACTGTGCGCATCGGTCGTAAAGACACAGCCTCTGGACATTCTCCTGACCGCAACATCTAATGCGCTGAATGAGATAAAGTTCAAAGACCCCGAATCCAGCTCCACCACTCTGCGCTATCAGGGCTCCATCTACTATTCCTACATCCACAATCCCTTCCTTCATGAGATGCAGAACGTGCTTCTGAACCATGTGGAGAACGGCACCTTGTCAGAGGCCACCTTCCAGGTATGGAAAGACTGTTTGGCAGACGTAGTGGTGGCAAAGAAGATGTCGTCACGATGGACCACCGTCCTCAACATCGACTTCAG
>JAEEGL010759287.1_pt1 | contig 10948 bp, 10 predicted proteins | sample 9134231 | NCBI WGS metagenome assembly JAEEGL01 (sample SAMN16246548, study PRJNA631951) | gut metagenome | biome: gut microbiome; feature: rumen; material: fiber-attached | host: Bos | place: Iran: Karaj | collected 2018-10 | reverse complement strand
CTGGAAGCTGTTCAAAAGGTTCTCGGATAATGTGGGATTCCATAGGTCAGCTTACTTTAGTGCTTGGCATATTCGCCGGGGTGCTTTTTGTTACGTATCTTGTGACAAAATGGATATCCGGGTATCAGAATACACAAAGGTCAGGCAATAACGTAAAACTGATCGAGCAGGCTCCTCTTGCGGCCGGCAAATACATCCAGATCGTGCGCATCGGTGATAAATATGTTGCTCTTGGAATCAGTAAGGACAACATAACCAAGTTGTGCGAAGTGGATGAGCAGGCTTTGTCTTTTGATGAGAAAAAAAACAGGAGTGCGCTCTCATTTAAAAGTATTTTGTCCGGGATCGATACCTCTGCAAAGACGGCAGAGTCCGGTCCAGACGAAGTGGAATCTTTTGAAACGGAAACACTTGATCATGAATAAATGCACAAGATGTTTTGTCAGATATATTAGCGCTTTTATATGCCTGCTGGTTACGGTGGGCATATTGTGTATATCGATACCGTTTTCCATGCGAATATATGCGGCGGAAGAAGTTGATGTAGAGCACCATCTGACAGGCGAAAGCGAAGAATCAACCAATATCGATAACCCCGGGACAGCCGAGACGCCGGAGGATCTTGCGGACTTAAACATAGCCAATACCGTGACCATTACCTATGATAACGGCAACGGTCAGATAAACGGGGCGCTCCGTATCCTGATCATCCTCACTCTTATAGCGATAGCGCCGATCCTTATCGTGATGCTCACATGCTTTACGAGGATCATTGTGGTGCTTCACTTTACGAGAATGGCTCTCAATACCCAGACTGCGCCGCCGAATAATGTCCTGATCGGACTGGCTTTGTTCCTCACCTTCTTTATCATGCAGCCGACTATAGTGAGCGTGTATAACGAAGCGATAGTGCCGTTTGAGGCAGGAGAACTTGAGACGGCAGATGCCTTAAATGCAGCCATGGGTCCCATAAGGGAGTTCATGTATCCGCAGACCCAGGAGAAGGATGTGGCCGTATTCATGGAGATATCCAGAACCGAGTGGGACGGGACTCTTGATTCGATACCGAACCTGGTACTTATCCCGAGTTTTATCGTATCGGAACTTCGAAGTGCTTTTATCATAGGATTTATGATATATATACCGTTTATCGTTATAGATATGGTGGTTGCGTCGACTCTTATGAGTATGGGTATGATGATGCTGCCGCCCACTACGATATCCGCACCGTTTAAGATACTGTTGTTCGTTCTGGCGGATGGCTGGAATCTGGTAATAGTCAATCTGGTTAAGACCTATTATTGAGTCTGAGTTGAGGAAACAAGTATGAGCGTAGATGAGGTTACGCGCGTTGTCAGAGACGCATTATTCACCATTATAAAGTGCTCGATGCCGATGCTGCTTGTGAGCCTTATTGTCGGTTTGGCGGTTTCAATCTTCCAGACCGTAACATCAATTCAGGAACAGACACTTACATTTGTTCCCAAGGTTATATGCGTGTTTCTGGCCCTGTCTATTGCAGGTAACTGGATGGTAAATAATATGGTCGGATATATGCAGGATCTGTGGAACAATTTTGCTGTATTTATCAGATGACGGGACCCCGGACCCATTCGTGGATCCTGTTGCATCATCATTATCAATGAAATAAACAAATGCTTGATATACATTTTACATATTCTGATCTGCAGACATTTCTGTTGATAGTTGTCAGAGTTACAAGTTTTGTTTTCGCCGCACCGTTTTTCGGGGGGATGAACAATACTCCCAGGCGCATAAGACTCGGAATAGCACTTTGCATTTCCCTGCTTCTGTATGGGGTGGTCGATCATCCGACACTGGATTTTGACAACGAGATAGAGTATGCGATCATTGTCGCCAAAGAAGTGATATGCGGACTCCTGATAGGACTGGGCGCACAGTTGTGCACCACGGTCACAAGCCTTGCGGGATTTATAGTAGATATGGAAACCGGCATGAGCATGGCGCAGGTATTTGACGTGAATACCAGGATGCAGACATCCATCACGGGCGGTATATATCAGGCGGCGGTTACGCTTATCCTTATCGTATCCGGCATGTATCAGTATCTGGTGAAAGCCCTTGCGGAATCATATATACTGCTGCCGGTGGGAGGTGTGAAGTTTAATACTGACAGGCTTTTGACCTCCTTCGTAAAATTCATGTCGGACTATATGTCCATTGCCTTCAGGATAGCGCTTCCGATATTCTGCTGCATACTGCTTCTTAATACGGTGCTTGGAATACTTGCAAAGGTTGCGCCACAGATGAATATGTTTGCTGTAGGTATTCAGATGAAGGTGTTGAGTGGACTCAGCATATTATATATCACGGCTTTTACACTGCCGAAGGTGACTGAGTTCATATTTACCCAGATGAGGACCATAGTGGTTGATATGATAGAGGGCATGATGTAATGCTGGATTATGATCTTCAATTCTTTGCAAAAGACGGACCGGGCGGAGAAAAAACAGAGAAGCCTACTGCCAAGAAACTGCAGGATGCCCGGAAAGAAGGTCAGGTTGCCAAGAGCAAGGAGATCTCGAATGCAGCGCTTCTGCTGATCTTATTTGCCGCATTTACGACGATAATCAGTTATTATGCGAGCAGTTTTATAAATATATTTGAACTGGTATATAACAAGATTCCGGAATGGACGGTCTATCATAACGGTCAGCTTCCGTTTGCAGTGATACTTGGCGGTATAAAGGATATGATGGTCAGATTTCTGATCATTGTCCTGCCGGCGCTGATCATAGGTTTTCTGGTTCCGTTCATAGCCAATCTGGTGCAGGTCAAGTGGGCGCCTACCACCAAGCCGCTACAGCCGAAATTCAGCAAGATGAACCCGGTAAGCGGCGTTAAGCGGCTTTTTTCAATGAATTCGCTTATGGAGCTGCTTAAGTCCATACTTAAGATCGGCATCATAGCAATAATGGTATATATATATTTAAGGCGGAGACAGAACGACCTGTTCATAATCCTTGACATGCCACCGCTTGCAGCGGTTAAGATGCTGGGGCAGGTCATAGTGCAGATAGGTATCAGGATATCGGCTGCATATGTCGCCCTTGCCGTGGCCGATTACATCTATCAGAAGTGGAAATTCACTGAAGATAATAAGATGACCAAACAGGAAGTCAAGGACGAATATAAGAACATGGAAGGTGATCCGCAGATCAAGAGCCAGCAGAGAGCCCGTATGATGCAGGCGTCCAGGCGCCGCATGATGCAGCAGCTTCCCCAGGCGGATGTGGTCATCACCAACCCGACGCATTATGCTGTGGCCATCAAATACGACCCTGAACTGTATGATGCACCTTACGTGGTTGCCAAGGGTGCCGATTATCTGGCAGAGCGTATAAGACAGATCGCCAGGGAGAATAATGTTGAGATCGTAGAAAACAAGCCGCTGGCACGTATGCTTTACGCAAACGTGGATGTGGATCAGATAGTACCGCCGGAACTGTATCAGGCGGTAGCCGAGGTGCTTGCATTGGTATACCGCCTTCAGGGCAGGGTTTGATATACATAACGTACGGATGCAGGTGCCGGCATAAATGTTTAGAAGGGAGAGCGCATGCGCGGTAAGATCAAGATAGCCGATCTGGGTGTATCCGTATATCTGTTGATCGCATTTATCATGCTGATCGTGCCGATGCCGGAAACACTCCTGGATGTATTTCTTACGCTGGACATGGGTATCAGTTTCACGATACTGTTCACATCCATGTTCGCCGAAGAAGTGCTGGGAATGTCGTTTTATCCGACGATGCTGCTCTTCTCAACCATATTCCGTATCGCGCTTAACGTGTCGTCCACGAGGCTTATCCTTGCAAACGGCAGCGCCGGAAACGTTATTCAGGTGTTCGGAGAATTCGTCGGCGGCGGTGATCTGGTAATAGGTATCATAGTATATCTGATACTTGTCATAGTACAGTTCATGGTCATCAACAAAGGTTCCGAGCGTGTGGCTGAAGTTACTGCCAGATTTACTCTGGATGCAATGCCCGGTAAACAGATGGCTATAGACGCTGACTTAAATACCGGAGCCATCACGGATGAAGAGGCGAAGGACAGGCGAAACAAGATACAGGAGGAAGCAAGCTTCTTCGGTTCCATGGACGGTGCCGTTAAGTTCGTTAAGGGAGATGCGACTGCCGGTCTTGTGATCACGGCGATCAATATCGTCGGCGGTATCGCAATGGGAATGCTCAGGCAGGGCATGGATATGTCCACGGCGCTTAACTGGTATTCGATCCTGACCATAGGCGACGGACTTGTGAGTATGATATCTTCGCTTTTGATATCTCTTGCAACGGGTATCCTGGTCACCAAGGGAAGTAAGACAGCTGATTTCGGTGAGGTACTTATCGGACAGCTGTTCGGTATTCCGAAGGCTTTGTACATAGTCGGCGGCGTGCTTATATTTCTCGGAATAGTGACTCCCTTAAATACCGTGCTGTTTATCCTGTTTGGCGGAACATTTGTCATAGTCGGAAGGGTTGTTGCCGGAACGATAGAGACAGCGAAGATTGAATCTGAAGTTGAATCGGAGGAAGCAGCGGCGGAAGAGATCAGGCAGCCTGAAAATGTTACTTCGCTGCTTAACGTGGATCCTATTGAACTTGAGTTTGGTTACGGTATCATACCGCTAGCTGATGTTAATCAGGGCGGAGACCTTCTGGACAGAGTGGTAATGATCAGAAGACAGATCGCCTTGGAGCTTGGTACCGTTGTACCTATCATCCGTTTGAGGGATAATATCCAGCTTAATCCGAACCAGTACATCATCAAGATCAAGGGCGTACAGGTGTCGGAAGGTGAGATCCTGTTTGATCATTATATGGCGATGAATCCCGGATTCGTAACCGAGGAGATCACGGGTATTCCCACACATGAGCCTTCATTTAACCTGCCGGCAACGTGGATTACGGAAGGACAGAGGGAACGCGCGGAGAGCCTGGGTTATACGGTTGTTGATCCGCCTTCGATAATAGCTACACATCTGACCGAGATCATCAGACAGCATATAGCTGAACTCCTGACCAGACAGGATGTACAGAATCTGATAGATAATCTCAAGGAGACCAATCCGTCCATCGTTGATGAACTTGTTCCCAAGCTGTTAGGTCTCGGAGAGGTTCAGAAGGTTTTGCAGAACCTTCTTGCAGAAGGCATATCCATAAGGGATCTGCTCACCATATTTGAGACAATGGCTGATTACGCCACAACCACACGTGATACCGATATCCTTACGGAGTATGTAAGGCAGGCGCTTAAGCGTGCCATATCAAACAAATATTTTCCTGCAAATGAGGTTACCCAGGTGGTTACGGTGGATCCGTCTCTCGAGCAGGATATCATGTCGAGCGTTAAGCAGACGGAGAACGGGGCGTATCTTAATATGGATCCCGTCAAGGTGGATGCGATAATGAAGAGTGTTCAGGCTCAGGTTGAGAAACTTGAGAATCTGGGGAAGAATCCTATCGTTATCACATCTCCAATAGTGAGAGCATATTTTAAAAAGCTTACCGAAGAGTATTTCAGGGATCTGATAGTAGTATCATATAATGAAGTGGAGACCAACGTTCAGATACAGTCCATCGGAACGGTGACGGCATAAAATGATCATCAAGAAATTTACAGCCAAAACTGAAGCGGAAGCGACAGCAGATGCAAAAAAGGAATTAGGACCAAACGTCGTTGTGATGAATGTGAAATCCGTTAAGCAGAAAGGATTTTTCTCATTCTTCAAAGCGCCGCTTGTTGAGGTGACGGTTGCTCTCGAAGAAGAGGGCGAGAATAATTCCACCAGACGACGGATTGAGACTCCTGCTCCGCCGCCTGTACCTAATACCGTTAAGGAAGCGATAAGCCAGGTGAGTACTCTTATCAATTCCGATATTGAGAAATCAAAAGAACCGGAGCAGAAAGATACAGGTTCAGCTATCGAGGAAAAACTGGATTCACTTCAAAGCCTGCTTGAGAAGCAGATAGCTGCCCCTGCGCCTGCGCAACCCGCAGCACCGGAAGCAGCTGAAACAGGAACGGCAAAGCAGAGCGCTGCAGGTTCTCCCACAGGGGATGATGTTGTTCATGATATCGATGCCGAACTACTTAAGTTCATGACGCTTCTGTATAACAAGATGATAGAGAACGAAGTGAACGAAAGGATCGCCAATTCCATCATCGAAGAGACCAGGAAGACGAGCAAGCCGGGAATGCCTTTCCAGGCCGCGCTTACCAATACATATCAGAAGATGATCTTAAAATTCGGAACTCCGGGTGAGATCACGCCGGCGGACAAGGGCCCCAAGGTTGTATTCTTTGTCGGTCCCACAGGAGTCGGCAAGACGACGACCATTGCTAAGATCGCATCCAGATTCTCCATGATGGAACATAAGAAAGTTGCTCTGCTTACGGCTGATACCTACAGGATAGCTGCTGCCGAACAGCTTCATACATATGCGAATATCCTTGAGGTCCCGTTTAAGATTATATACTCGGTTGAAGAGATAGAACAGGCGCTTGAGGATTTCGCTGCTTTCGATTATATACTTGTGGACACAGCCGGGCATTCACACCAGAACGAATCCCAGCGGCTTCAGATGAATGAGTTCATTCATTCCGTGGACGGGCTTGCACAGAAGGAGACGTTTCTGGTGCTGTCGGCGACGACCAAGTACAAGGATCTCATAAGCATAGCTGATACTTATTCGGCTATGACGGATTACAAGCTGATCTTCACTAAACTCGACGAGACTACCACGCTTGGCAATCTGCTCAATATCAAGATACATACGGGTACGAGTATTTCATATGTTACGAACGGACAGAATGTTCCGGAAGATATATCGGTCTTCAATCCGCAAAAGACCGTAAAGCTGTTGTTAGGCGGCAGGTGATGACATGGATCAGGCTACAGCGCTCAGAAACTTGGTAAAATCCAATAATGCCGCTAACAGACCGGTTTCCAGAGTCATAACCGTCACAAGCGGAAAAGGAGGGGTAGGAAAATCCAATACCTCTATTAATCTTGCCATACAGTTCAGAAAACTGGGGCAGAGAGTGATCATTCTGGATGCTGATTTCGGACTTGCGAATATCGAGATCATGTTCGGCGCGGTCCCAAAACATAACCTGTGCGATCTGATCTATCAGAATAAGAACATACGTGAGATCATTACATGGGGCCCCATGGAGGTTGGATTTATATCCGGAGGAAGCGGAATAGCGGGTATGACCAACCTAAGCCGGGAATATCTGACATATATTATCCAGAATCTTGCCGAACTTGATGCTATTGCTGATATAATAATAGTTGATACGGGAGCGGGGATATCTGATGCGGTGCTTGAATTCCTGGTTGCCAGCGGAGAGATGATACTTGTCACAACGCCGGAACCGACATCCATAACCGATTCGTATTCACTGCTTAAGGCGCTTAACGCCCATAACAGATTTGACCGTGATTATACGCAGATCAAAGTCATGGCCAACAAAGTTGAGTCGGAATCGGAAGGACAGGCTCTGTTCAATAAACTTAATGCGGTCGTAGTGAGATATCTTGGACTTAATATGAGTTATCTCGGGAGTGTTCCGCAGGATCAGCAGCTGGTAAAAGCGGTTATGCAGCAGACTCCGGTTTCGCTGCAGAATCCTACGGCGAAGTCTTCGGTCAGTTATGAACAGATAGCCGGGAAACTTATGAATATAGAACCCGCAAAACTGAATAAACGCGGCATGGCGGCCTTTTTCTCACATATAGTGTCGGCAGCCAGAAAATAGGAGGGAACATGCTATCCAAATACGTAGTGGTAGGCAACAGAGTTGAATTACAGGCAGTCAGGCGTCTGAATATAGGATCGCTTGATCTGGGACATGAAGAGCGCAAGGTTTATTCTACGAAAGTTTACGACATTGTTTCCGATGAACGTCTTGAGCTTCTCATGCCGATGGAACAGACCAAGCTGATACTGCTTCCCATAGACGGCGAATACGAACTGTGCTTCTACACGGCAAACGGGCTCTACCAGTGTCTGGCGAAGGTCGTGGACAGGTACAGGGACAATAATATATATGTTCTTGCTCTTGATCTGACTACGAACTTAAGAAAATACCAGCGCAGGGAGTATTACAGATTCAGCTGTGCGCTTGAGATGAATTCCAGGGAACTGGTAAAGGAAGAGATAGAATCCCTTGATCATGACAGGAATCTCTTGCAGCCCCAGCTTCCGCTCAAGAGAAGCGTCATCCTGGATATAAGCGGAGGGGGACTCAGGTTCGTATCGACGATCCCTTATGAAACGGACAGTATGATATTGTGTAAATATGATCTGATAGTCGACGGAGTTCCCAAACATTACAGTTTGGTAGGCAGGGTTCTGGCGGTTAAGGAACTGGAAGATAAACCGGGAGTTTTTGAACACCGTGTCCAGTATATGAATATGGACGTTGATGAACGTGAGGAGATCATAAAATATATATTTAACGAAGAACGCAAAAGCAGACACAAGGAAAAGGGGTTATAAAAATGAAAAAAATATTACTTGTTGATGACTCTGCACTCATGAGAAGGGTTCTGTGTGATATAATTGATTCAGATTCTAGATTTCATGTGGAAGATCGGGCAAACAACGGGCTAGAGGCGTTGGATCTGTTGGAGAAGAAAACATATGACGCAATGGTTTTAGACGTCAATATGCCCAAGATGGACGGAATCTCGCTCCTTAAGGAGTTAAATAAGCGAAAGCTCGGCGTTCGTGTAATGATGGCCTCCACCCTTACCATGGAAGGCGCAAAGGTTACCCTGGACGCATTGGACTTGGGAGCGCTTGATTTTATCCATAAGCCGGACAGAGCATCTGATTGTGATAATGATGATTTCCGCAAGAGGATGCTTCGCACACTTTACGGCGTGTGCCTGTCCAGGGTTCCTACCTTCGAATCTAAGCTTACGCTTGATTCCATCAAGACGGACCGCAAGGTTGTGGAGCTGGTGACCAAGCATGCTGCTTCTTACACAGGTTCCAAGATCGTTGCGATAGCATCGTCAACAGGAGGACCCAAAGCATTGCAGGCCGTTATTCCGAAGCTGCCGGGTAATCTGGCTGCACCTGTTGTACTTGTACAGCATATGCCGGTGGGATTTACGGCGTCACTTGCCGAGAGACTTAACTCGTTAAGTGAGATCACGGTTTCGGAAGCCAGGGAAGGAGACATCCTTGAGGCAGGACATGTGTATATCTCCAAGGGCGGACAGCACATGAACGTCCTGACCATGGCCAGCAAATATTCCATCCACTATACGGATGAGCCCACCAGAGAAGGTGTTAAGCCCTGCGCCAATTACATGTACGAATCCCTTATGGATTCCAAGGTCAATGAGATAGTATGCGTGGTAATGACCGGTATGGGCGCTGACGGCACCGAGGGAATCGAGCATCTTAAGGAAAAGAAGAAAGTGCATGTCATAACCCAGAGCGAGAGTACATGCGCGGTGTACGGGATGCCCAAATCCGTAGACAAGAAGGGAATGTCCGATCAGTCTGTTCCGCTTGAGCAGATAGCACAGGAAATCATTTTAAACGTCGGAGTACGATGAAACATTAACGCAGAAAGGAACGGTGAAACCAAATGGATGTAAGTCAATATCTGGACATTTTTCTGGATGAGACCGGCGAACATCTCCAGAGTCTGAGCGATCAGATTATGATACTTGAGCAGGAGCCGGAGAACGAGGATACTATCAACGAGATATTCAGGGCGGCTCACTCTCTCAAGGGTATGGCAGGTACCATGGGCTTTAAGCGTATGCAGAACCTGACACACGATATGGAGAATGTCTTCTCGGAAGTTAGGAACGGAAACATCAAGATCAAATCGGACATGATCGATGTGTTGTTCCGCTGCCTGGATGCTCTTGAAGGATATACCAATAATATCCGCGAGAGTTCCGATGAGGGTACCGAGGATAATGAGGATATCATTAAGGCACTTAACGATATCTTAAACGGTGCCAAGGGCGATAATTCAGCTGAAGCAAAAGAAGAAGCGCCGGCTGAAGAAAAGGCTGCTGCTCCTGCTGATAAGGACGGCGCACAGGCATGGTCTTCCATTGTTCTTACGGACGAAGATACCAACGCCATAGGCGAAGCGATCAAAGCCGGCAAGACTACTTACGGGCTTACCGTTAAAGTTCAGGAGTCATGCATCTTAAAGGCTGCACGCGCGTTCCTTGTGTTCAAAGCTATAGAAGAACTGGGTGAGATAATCACATCAGATCCCTCTTCACAGGATATTGAAGATGAGAAGTTTGAATTTGAATTCTCCATCATAGCTGTTTCTGAATCACCTCTTGATCAGCTGATCTCGGCAGCAGCTTCCGTATCTGAAATAGAAAAAGTAACAGGCGGCGTATTTGATCTCGATAAGGCTTATCTTGAAGATGATGGCGTTGATGAATCAAGCGCACCCGCTCAGGCTGAACAGCAGGCAGCACCCAGCGAAGCACAGCAGGCAGAGTCCAATGTTCCTGCGCCTGCAACCGCAGCTCCTGCCAAGACAGATAAGGGCGGAGATAAGAAGCCCGCAGGCAAGCCTGTTGTAAACAGAACCGTACGTGTAGATATCGAGAAACTAGACGTGCTGATGAATCTTGTCAGCGAGCTTATCATAGCCAAGAACTCACTTGTATCTGCAAGCGGACAGAATGAAGACCGTACCAATTCTGATCTTACGGATCAGGTTGAGTATCTTGAATCGGTTACCACCAGCCTTCACGAATCTGTTATGAAGGTTCGAATGGTGCCTATCGAAAGCGTTGTATCCAAATTCCCTCGTATGGTCAGAGATCTTCAGAAGAAACTCGGCAAGAAGATGGAACTGTATATGACAGGTGAGGATACGGAACTTGACCGTACCG
>JAEEGL010507552.1_pt1 | contig 10948 bp, 9 predicted proteins | sample 9134231 | NCBI WGS metagenome assembly JAEEGL01 (sample SAMN16246548, study PRJNA631951) | gut metagenome | biome: gut microbiome; feature: rumen; material: fiber-attached | host: Bos | place: Iran: Karaj | collected 2018-10 | reverse complement strand
TTACTGAGAGCTTCTCAGCAGGGTGACCATATTCTTCTGCAGATTCAGGACGATGGTCAGGGTATGGATCCTGATATCTTAAGAGCTGTAGCTGTTAAGAAAGGCCTGATGGATGAAGGTGCTGCAGACAGACTTTCAGATTCTGAAGCTTTAAATCTGATTTTCGCACCAGGTTTCTCAACCAATACAGAGATTACCGATATTTCTGGTCGTGGTGTAGGTATGGACGTGGTTAAGACCAACATTTCCAAACTGAATGGTACTGTAAATGTTATCTCTACCTACGGCAAAGGCACCACCATTGAAATCAAGGTTCCTCTGACACTGGCAATTCTGCCTACTCTGATGATTTCTGTTTCAAACAGAACCTTCGCTTTACCATTGACATCTGTCTCAGAGATTTTCTATCTGGACCTTGATTCAATGAGAAACGTTGATGGACTTAATACTATTGTTATCCGTGATAAGGCTATTCCGCTGTTCTTCTTAAAACAGTGGTTTGAAAAGGTCTCAATCAAAGAATATCTGGAGAATAAGGCTCATATTGTTCTGGTTCAGGTTTCAGCTGCACAGCTTGTCGGCTTTGTTGTAGACGAACTGTTAGGTCAGGAAGAAGTTGTTATCAAGCCTCTTGATGAAATCCTGCGTCATACTCCTGGTATGGCAGGTGCAACCATCACCTCAGACGGTGGTATCGCACTGATTCTGGATATTCCTGGTCTGATGAGGGCTTATGCTCACAAGGATGCAGAGCGTGTGCCTCTGCAGTCAGACAAGCATGTAGAACAGGAACAGAATACTGAGGATGCCCCAGCAAGCATTCCTGAAATAACTAATAATAACGAAGAATAAGGATAACCTATGACCAAAGTTTTGATTGTTGATGATTCTAGCTTTTTCCGTAAGCGCCTAAGAGAGATTGTTGAATCAGACCCTACCATGGAGGTTGTAGGAGAAGCTAAAGACGGAAAGGAAGGAGTTGAACTAACTACCAAATTACGTCCTGATGTAATTACCATGGACGTTGAAATGCCAGTAATGGACGGTATTTCAGCTGTTGCTGAGATCATGAAGAAGAATCCTACTCCGATTCTTATGTTCTCATCACTTACTCATGAAGGTGCTACTGCAACATTTAAGGCTCTGGAAGCCGGTGCAGTCGACTTTATGCCTAAAAACTTCGATGATATCGCTCACCGAAGAGAGGATGCGATCAAGAATCTGATTGCTTCTATCAAGGCTGTGTCACGAAGCCGTGTAAGAGGTTTCAGACCATCTGCTCCTTCACCAACCATTGCTACCAAGACTGTTCCTGCATCTGCAGCTGTCGCTAAACCTGCTGCAACTGCAACACGTGCGCCTATAGGTGCAACTGCAAGTACTCCTGCACCAACAGCTGGTTCTGCAAAGGAAGCATACAATCAGATTAACGCAATGCTGGCTGCAAATCCTGGCACACCAGCAAGTGCACTGAAGTTTACCTTCGGCAACCATAAGTCTGAGACCACTACCTTTAAGAAGTCAGGCAAGCCTCATTCAATCGTTGCTATTGGAAGCTCAACCGGTGGTCCTATTGCTCTACAGGATATTATTCCTAAGCTGCCTAAGCTGAATGTTCCTGTTGTGATTATTCAGCATATGCCAGCATCATTCACAACCACCTTCGCAGCAAGACTTGATGCAATTTCAAATCTGCATGTGGTTGAGGCAAAGGATGGTGACATTCTTGAAGCTGGTACCTGCTATATTGCACCTGGCGGCACTCAGATGATTTTTGAGAAGGTCGGTGTAAAGGTAAGATGCCGTGTTATCGGAGACACTGGAAGAACTACATACAATCCTTGTGTGGATGTTTCTTTCGCATCTCTTTCAAAGATTTACGGCGGTAAGGTTCTTGCCATGATTCTGACCGGTATGGGATCAGATGGCTGTGAAGGCTGTACAATCTTAAAGAAGCTTGGTGCAGTTGTCTGGGCTCAGAATGAGGAAACCTGTGTTGTTTATGGAATGCCTCAGGCTATCGTGAATGCAGGCGTTACAGATCTGGTTCTTCCATTGGGAGAGATTGCAGAGTGTATCGTTAAAGAACTGGGTTAATAACAGAAAAGGCAGGTCTCTATGAACTTTTTGGGTATTTTTCTTGCGTGTGGATGTATTGTATGTTCTATGATGCTAGAAGGTACATCTCCTGCAATGATGTTAGAGTTACCTGCTTTCTTGGTTGTGGTAGGTGCTTCCTTCTTCGCATGCTGGGTGCAGTTCCCTCTGCCTCAGATTATCGGTGCATTCAAGTGTATGCTATGGACACTTGCTCCTCCACGTATCGGTTTTGAATCTCAGGTTGAACTTTTAGTTGGCCTTTCAACAACTGCTCGTCAGCAGGGACTGCTGGCTCTGGAAAATTCCATTTCATCCGCATCTGATGACTATACCCGTGACGGTATCCAGATGATTGTGGACGGTGTGGATAAGGATGCTCTGAAGGAAATTCTGGAGCAGGGTATTGCTGTTGAAGAAGCTAAATACGAACCTTACGCAAAGATGCTTGAAGCTATGGGTGGTTACTCACCTACCATGGGTATTATCGGTGCGGTGCTTGGTCTGATTCACGCGATGTCCCTGTTGGACCGTCCTGACGAACTAGGTCCTGCTATTGCGGTGGCATTCGTTGCAACCATTTACGGTTTGGTTCTGGCAAACATTATCTGTCTTCCAGCATCTAACCGTGTTAAGGGTATTATTGCTGAAATGGGCCTGTATAAGTACATGACCTTAGAAGGTCTTGTATCAATCGCATCAGGTGAGAACACCATGATGTTAAAGCGCCGTCTGGCAGTTTACACCGGTGGTGATAAGACTGAAGGCGGAAGTTAATATAATAATAAGGCAATGATATGAAAAAGAAGCCGCCAGAGCCCGAAAACCTTGAACGATGGATGGTGTCCTATGCGGACTTCATGACGCTGCTGTTCGCTCTGTTCGTGGTTCTTTATTCCTTCGCTATGGCTAAGCAGTCTGAAGCCAAATCTATGGTTGAAAGTATTGCTCAGGCCTTCAATGAAACAGCAATCAGTTCTCCTGGCGGTGCTCTGCTAGTGCCAGGTTCTCTTGCCCAGCAGCTTGCTCAGGAAGTTCAGGAAGCTGTTCAGTCTATGCAGTCTGCGCAGGGTGATACAGGAAAGCAGATTATCGAAGACGGTGGTGTGATGATGAATTTCCAGATCACATCTACCCAGTCCAATCAGGAAAGAGATGATACAACATCAGGTTCTGACGATGAGATGGACGGTCAGAATAATGCTGATTCTGCAAATGCATCAGGTGATCTTGTAATCTCTGATAACAGTACTGTATCAAAGAACGTTAATCCAAAATCCAATGCTCCTGACGGTGGTGCCCAGTCTGGTGAAGGTGGTTTCCAGGCCGGTGGCAGTGCAGATCACTTTGAGCAGGGAGGTCAGTCTGATGTTAATGCTGACAGTATTGGTGAGGGTAAGGTTGGAACTCAGTTTGATGCTGTAAGAAGATCTATTTCTGAGGCTATTCATGATACCGGTATGGAAAAGTACATTGATATGGAAGAGAATCCACACTGGCTGTCAATCAATGTAAATTCAGGCTTACTGTTTGCTGAAGGCAGTGCTTCAATTCTGGCTGCATCAAGGCCAATTATCCAGAGAATTGCAGTTGCTATCTCAAACATCAATAACTACATCAGAATCCGTGGTTATACTGATAATTCCTTTATTCCAAATGGAATCTTCATAAATAGCTGGGATTTGTCTGCTAACCGTTCACTTTCTGTTTTAACCGAGCTGGAGCGTGCTGGAATTGTTCCTGAGCGTATGGCAATCGAGGCATACGGTGAGTACTCTCCAACCTATTCAAACAAGACTGCCGCAGGCAGAGCTATGAACAGAAAGGTTGTTATCGCAATTTCAAGGTATGCAATGGATAGAAAGACTCCTCTTGACGCAACAGGAATTGAGCAGGATGTACTGAATGGTAGCAGTGAACCAAGCGTAAATGCTGGTCAGGGTGATGTTGAAGTTAAGCGTGGTGAAGGTAATACAATCGAACTTGATTTCGGTTTATAAAAAATAATTAAGGAGCCTTTTGTGCTAGTTTGGTCAATCGCAAGTCAGAAAGGCGGTGTTGGTAAAACAACAACTGTCGCATCATTAGCAGGTTGGTTACAGAAAGAGAACCTGAATGTTCTCATAATCGACACCGATCCTCATGCCTCTTTGACTAGCTATTTAGGTTTTGACTACAATAATATCGAGAAAAGTCTTTACGATCTGTATACTCAGGAAACTTTTACTAAAGAGAGTATTCAGTCCTGTATAACTCATACAAATTTTCCAAATCTCGATATCATCGCCTCAAGCATGACTCTTGCAACCATCGACAGAAAGCTGTCTGGTCGTTCTGGAGTTGGTCGTATTCTAACCAATGCACTGAAGCTTCTTGAAGATGATTATGATGTTGTTCTGATTGACTGTCCTCCTGTACTTGGAGCTCTGATGGTTAATGCTCTTGTTGCAAGCACCTCAATTCTGGTTCCAACTCAGACCGAGTTCCTGTCACTTAAGGGACTTGAAGGTATGGTACGGACCTTTAACATTATGCGCAAGGCTGATAACGGCTGCATCATTAACTATACTGTTATTCCTACAATGTACGATAAACGTACCAAGGCAAGCAGAACTTCGTTAGAATATCTGATTGCACATTACAAAGATAACCTATGGCAAGGTCAGATTCCTGTGGATACTTTATTCAGGGAATCTTCACAAAAAGGCCTTCCAATCACAATGCTAGATGAGAAATGTCGTGGTGCATTAGCTTATCGTGAATTATTATTACAACTATTATCAAAAGAGCTTGAGCTTAATCCGGAGAGAATTTCTCCGAGGGCAGCAGCAATAGTTTCTTTATCTTCAGGTGAAAAAAATACAAAATCTGACGTTAATAAAGATATGGATATTATTGCTGGCGATGTTGATGCTATGCTCAGTTAATTATAAAGGACCTTTTTTATGTCATTTAATGATATTGATGACACCCTTGTAGCGTACTTCAAGCAGATGCTTGAAGAAGAATGTGAACAGCAGGATCCTGAGGTACAAGCTCAGGGTTCAGAAGATTCTATTGTCCAAGAAGAAGTTCAGGCCCAGAGTGAAAACGATGTTGAGGTAGCTGATTCTCAGGCTGAAGAGCCTGTGGCAGAGCAGGAAGCTCAGACTGACGAGATGGAAATGGCTGAAGCTGCGGATGAGAGTTCTGAAGCAGAAGAATCTGTGCAGGCTGACGAGTCTATTGATGCAGAAGGTGAAGAGCCTGCTGTAGAGGAAATTGCAGCATCTGAGGAGGAAGTTCCTGCAGATGAGGAAGCTGCTGTGACAGATGCAGCTGCTGAAGTTGAAGCTGAGGGCGCTGAATCCGAAGTACAAGAAGAAGTTGCAGCTGAAACTGAGGAAGTCGCAATGGAGGCTGAAGCTCCTGAGGCTGAGGTTCAGGCCGAAGAAAGTGCCGACACAGAGGTTCAGGCTGAAGGCTCCAGCGATGAAATTGATTATGCTTCTGATGACTATGTTCCTGAGGACACATCTTCACAGACAGAAGTACATGAGCTGCAGCCACAGTTGCAGACTGCAGAGGAGAAGAGTGAGCCTCTTCCATTTGCAGAGCATAAGAGTCTTGAAAGTCTTTTAGAGTCTGTTCCTAAGACTCAGGTTGAAACTGAAGTAGCTGTTGAAACAGCTGTACAGACAGAAACCGAGGTTCAGACCGAGACCGCTGTAGAAACAGTTGTTGAAGAGCAGACTGAGGTAGAGCAGGCTACAGCTTCAGAAGCCGTTGTTGCTGATGAGAGTGTTGCCCAGGCTGAACAGGAAGAAGCCAATGATGAGCCTCCATACAACTGGACTAACATCGAGATGCCTGAGGAATTCCAGGTTCTGTTCTTCCTGGTAAAAGGAATTCGCTTTGCAGTTCCTCTTGTAAATCTTGGCGGTATCTTCCAGTGTGATAAGGTTACTCCTTTATTTGGAAAGCCTGACTGGTTCCAAGGCATTGCAGATATTCGCGGCAGAAAGATGAATGTTGTGGATACTCTAAAATGGGTAAAGAGTGATGCTCCTCAATCCGATAAGTATGAGTATATGATTTCCCTTGATAAGACATTATGGTCAATTGGCTGTGATGTTCTTGAAGGAAACAGAATTTTAAATAAAGAAAACATTACCTGGAGACAAACTGCAGGAAACAGACCGTGGCTTGCAGGTATTGTTAAGAAGGAAATGTGTGCTTTACTGCATGTAAAGGCTTTGATCAAGATGTTTGAAAATGGAGTTAATCTCAAAGATCTTGATGCACAAATGAGTGCATGATCAAAGTTTTAACTATGTAACCTCTACAATTTGTTAAAGTTTATTAAAATAAAATTAAAAGAGTAATTGCGCCATATCATTGTGTGGTGTGTATAACGAGGATTAAGAGATGTCAAAAGAAGATTCAATCGCAGAAAATCCAATCGACGTTAATGCAAAAAAAGGTGAATTGCTGCGTTGGGTTACCTTCAAACTAGGTAATGAAATATATGGCGTCAATGTTATGCAGGTTCGAGAGGTATTGCGTTATACAGATATTGCACCTGTTCCTGGAGCACCTTCTTATGTGCTTGGTATTATTAATCTGCGTGGTAACGTTGTTACCGTTATTGATACCAGAGCTCGTTTCGGTATTCCTCCAGCAGAAGTAACAGACAATACAAGAATTATGATTATTGAGTCTGATAAGCATGTTATCGGTATCCTTGTAGATTCCGTAGCTGAAGTTGCAGATCTCAATACTAATGATATCGACGATACTCCAAATGTTGGTACTGAGGAGAATGCTCAGTTTATCTCTGGTGTATGCAACCGTAAGGATGATCTGTTGATTCTGATTGACCTGACCAAACTGTTCACAGAAACAGAGTGGAAGGAAGTAACCAACTTAGGTTAATCTAAAAGTTTTTTTACTCCTTGACTAATGTATGCGGCATGTTTTTATGTCGCATATTTTTTTAGAATATCTATTTCATTAGATTCTCAAATATTTCTTTACAATTTTCCATAACCTCCTCTCTAGTGAGATTCTGTTCCTTCATTATGTCTTCAATAAGATGTTTCTGTTCATTCTCCATTTTCTTTTCTACTTTATTCAGGATACATCCTAATATAGCTCCGTCCTGTTCGCTTAAATTTAGATTTGATATGGTTTCAAATATTTGATCACTGGTATCATTATCTTTTAAATAATTCTGTTTAAAGTTTTCAAATATGCTGACATATTTTGATATAGCAGAATCCATTATGGACTGAAGCTCTTCATCTGTTTTTTCTTTAAGTAAATTCTCGTCTCTCAACTCATCGTAGGTTATTGTGGGAGTTTTAGAATTCTGTTCATTACATTTCTTTATGTAAATATTTAAAGCTGAAAACTCCTCATCATCAATTTTTTTGACATGCTTTTCTAAAACACTTGTAAATCTATTAAAGTTAAAATCTGCCATATAAACTCCTTATATTTTAAAGTTGTGTTTAATAAAGTATACATAAAAAAATAAATCACCGAAACAAATTAATGAGCATTTGCATCGATGATTTGACTCCGAGCTACGTATTTATGATTGTTTGAAATGGAGGAGTTTAAAATGTGTATCTAGCACCAACAGAGAATATAGACCCCATTTCATCATGAATATAATTATTGTAGAATTTTGGTGTTCTTCCTGCTGCGAATCTTGCTTCAGCCCAGATGTTGAAGTTCTCGTTAGCACTGTAGTTTACGTATACAGGAACTGTTCTTGTAATTAGGTGTGGCAATTTGTTTCCAGTTGCATCTTTAACAGTCTCGTATTTTGATTCAAAGCCAACAAATGCACTTACACCGTTGTCAAAACCATATCCTGCTACAAGTTCATAGCCTTTGGTATAACCATAGCTATTAGCAGTGAAATTCCATTTCTTATCAGTGTACAGTGCTGCTAGATAAGGACCTGAATCAGTTGAACCCCAGGCAACAGATGCTGCAATATTTCTTCCATTATCAACGTAGTTGTTGAATGGTCCTGGTGATCTGAAGCCTTCATCATTCTGAATTCTCATATAGCTGTAACCAAGATTGAATGCAAGTGGTCCGAACAGGACATCATCAAAGGTATAGCCTGCAGATAGAGCAAATCCTGAATCAACATTCATACTATCGCCTTCACCGTAAACAGGCTGAGCATCAGCAGCAGTCTGAAGAGAAGCAGAAGCATAGATTCCGTGATTGTCATATTCGTACTTTAAAGTACCGCTTCTGAAATCATCTGACTCAGGCTGAGCAAGACCACCGTCATCCTCGAACACATCGGTAGCTTCAATTACGTGTTTTACTGCATCATAGGTCTTACCGGCATATAGTTTACCGTAGTCATTAAAATCAGCTCCAACATACTGCTCACGTGCGGTAACCTCATCTTTGCCGTCTGCCATATCCCACTCTGCAAAACCAAAGCCTGAAATATAATCATTCAGTTTTGTTTTTCCGCCAACAGAGAAACGAGCTGAGTTTTTAATTGTTGCATCATGGTCGCCAGCAGCTTCTTTGTGTTTTGTGCTGTATAGAACAGACTGAACACGACCGCCAAGCTCAAGAGAGGTGCCATCCTTATCATAAACTGTTGCTGCCTGTGCACATAGACTTGATGTAATGACTGCTATACCTAAAACTGTCTTTTTCATTTTAATTTCCTGAAGTTATTATGAAGATTTTGGTAAGTTATTTCTAACCTAAGTTAGCTATAGCTAACTAAATCGACATTATAAACACTTTTAACAAAAAAGAAAGAGAAGATCAGAAATAGGGCATATAAGAATAATATGTTGTTAGATAAGGATTTTTTTAAATACATGGCTAATTTTAGAAAATAAATTAAAAGGCTAACAGGTAATTTCGTGCATCTTAAAAATTGTAGGATGCACGCAGAAATGCACATTTAATGCACTATTTGACAAAAATCGCGTCAATTGATCAAAGGATCAGCACAATAGCTTTAATAAAGAAATAATAGATTTTATGTAAATAATTCTTTTTAAGTGCCCAAAATACTCCGATTTATAAAAAAAATTAAACTAAAAACTACATAATATTAAACTATATTTAATAAGTTTACTAAAGAAACTAAATCTATATATGTGCCAATTGCACAGCCTAACGCACAATTATAAAAATACGAAAAAACAAATAGTAATATTTTTGTTTTCTTGCAAAACTAAATGTTTACAAAAACCGTTTACGGTAAAAGATTTTATACAATTTATGAATATGCTGTTTCTACAATTTTAAGTGAGAATTAATAAAAATGCCTATAAAACAAAGAGATAAATAAAAAGTGAGAGTTGAATCTAAAATAATAATCAATTTAAAAAGAAAATAATGCATTTTTTTTAGATCAGAATTAGTATGATTTTGTGCACGTGCACAATTGAAAACAATAAACATGAGGTTTACTATGAAGATTAAGACAACTTTAACTACTCTTTGCTGTGCTGTATTAGCTTGCACTGCTTTCGCATCAACCGCTAACGCAGCTAAAATCGGTGTTTCAATGCCTACTCAGTCATTACAGCGTTGGAACCAGGATGGTCACAATCTAAAAGACCAGTTAGAAGCAGCAAATCATAAAGTTGAACTTTTATACGCAGGCGATAACGATATTCCTACACAGCTATCTCAGATTGAGAACCTAATTGCTGCAAACTGCGAAGTTCTTGTTATTGCTCCAATCGATGGTGGTTCATTAACTCAGGTTCTACAGGGCGCTAAAGAGAAAGGCATTCCTGTTGTATCATATGACCGCTTAATCATGAATTCAGATGCAGTTTCATACTATGCAACTTTCGATAACTACAAGGTAGGCCAGATTCAGGGTAACTACATTGTAGACGCTCTAAAGTTAAAGAATGACTCAACAACTCCTAAGAACATCGAGTTCTTCACCGGTTCTATCGATGATAACAATGTTAACTTCTTCTGGGGCGGTGCTATCGACGTTCTACAGCCATACTTAGATTCAGGCAAGTTAGTATGTAAGTCAGGCCAGACCAAGAAAGAGCAGGTTGCTACTCAGAACTGGTCAACTGAAGAAGCTCAGAAGCGTATGGAGAACTTAATTTCTTCAGTACAGTATGGTCCTCAGGGCGTTAAGTTAGACGCAATTCTATCTTCAAACGACTCAGTAGCAAACGGTGTAACCAATGCTCTAGTTGCTGAAGGCTACAACAAGGACAACTTCCCAATTCTAACTGGTCAGGACTGCGATAAGCCATCAGTTAAGAACATCAAGCGTGGTCTACAGACCATGTCAGTATTCAAGGACACCCGTGTTCTAGCTGACCAGGTTGTTAAGATGGTTAACGCTATCGTAGACAAGAAGGAAGTTCCTGTTAACGATACCACTACCTACAACAATGGTACCGGTGTAATTCCTTCATACCTATGTACTCCTATCGTTGTAACTAACTCTAACTTAAAGGAAGTTTTAGTTGATTCTGGTTACTACACAGAGAAGGAAATCAAATAATTTTAAGTAGTTAAAGTACTATTTCAGGCCGGAATTCTTCCGGCCTGTTTTGGAGAAGAGAACACGTTATGACCGAGCAAAAAGTATTGCTTAAGATGAAAAATATCACCAAACGTTTTGGTAAGGTTACAGCCTTAAAAGACGTTAACTTAGAGGTGAAAGAGGGTGAAGTCCACGCACTTGTTGGTGAAAACGGTGCTGGTAAGTCTACCCTTATGAATGTCTTAAGTGGAATTTACCCTTATGGCTCTTATGAAGGTGACATTATTTTTGATAATGAAACCTGTAAGTTTAATAAAATTCATGATTCCGAGGATAAAGGTATTGTTA
>JAEEGL010103398.1_pt1 | contig 10948 bp, 9 predicted proteins | sample 9134231 | NCBI WGS metagenome assembly JAEEGL01 (sample SAMN16246548, study PRJNA631951) | gut metagenome | biome: gut microbiome; feature: rumen; material: fiber-attached | host: Bos | place: Iran: Karaj | collected 2018-10 | reverse complement strand
AGAAAATAAATCGATTTCATCGTAAGTAATAAGTAATAAGTTATAAGTAAAAAGTATGGTTACTCACATAAAGAGCAACTCTTATGGAGGCTCTATGTCAAACCATTTCTTGCTTTAACTTTCTTAATTGTAACAGTAAGTAGTTTAATGATTTCTATAACGTCGTTTTTTATTGATTCGTTCTCGTTATCATTCAAATACTGACCATCATACAAGCAGTTCGTCCAAAAAAGAGTTTCATTGGCCTCCTTCAGGGCAATACTAAGTTTGCTGATATAATCTGGCGTACTCTGTGCGTATTTGCTTTCCGCAATGTTTGCCCCAATGCTTGTTCCGCTACGAAGGATCTGCTTGGACATGATATGCTCATTTTTACTATGCTGTATATATTTGCACATTTTGATAATTCTGGCCGCAAGCGCATCCGCCTTGCTTTGCAAGAAATACCCTCTACCTTCCATCGCCATAACTAATACTACGTTATAAAGTAACCATACTTATAACTTAAAACTTATAACTTAATACTTAGTCGAAACCCAGTTCTACTCTTGCTTCTTCGCTCATCATGCTCTGGTCCCAGGCAGGTTCGAATACCAGGTTCACGTTGGCGGCGAGTATTCCCTCAACGCTCTCCACCTTCGTGCGCACGTCCTCGAGGATGAAGTCGGCAGCGGGGCAGTTGGGCGCGGTGAAGGTCATGTCGAGGTCTACGACGACACCACCGGCGGTGTCGTCTTCGCGTACATCTATTTTATATATCATGCCCAGGTCATAGATGTTCACGGGTATCTCCGGGTCGTAGACCGTCTTCAGTACGTCCACGATGCGTTCTTCCAGCAGGGTCTTTTCTTCTTGTGTCATCATCTTGCAAATGGTTATGAGGATAAATATCAAGTGCAAAGGTACGACAAAAAAGGCGGACTGCCAAGCAATCCGCCTTTTTTTTCATTTCTCACGGTGTTTTTCCACTTATTCGAGCGCCGTCGCAGCAGCCCTTGCCATTGCCGCCATGATGTCGATGACAGAGGCGATGTCGGCCACGTCGGCAGCTCCGTCACCGTTCACGTCGGCACGCGCTGCATATTCTGCTGCATTGCCTGCCATCACATCGATAATGGTCGCGATGTCGGCCACGTCGACGCTACCATCACCGTTCACGTCGCCGCGATGGCCTGTATCCTCCACCACCTGGAAGGGTACCTGCTCCGTAACGCTCAGGCCGAAGGAGTTCCAGAACGTGGCTTTCAGTTGATGTACTCCGACGGGCAACTCCTTGGCATCAAGCACGTACGAGAACGTCACATCCTGTCTGGCAGCCAACGGGCCATAGCTCACCAGCTCATCGTCAACAACTAAGGTGTAAGAGGCCATCGTAGCCTCGCCGTCAGCGCCATATTGCGATTTCACCATGATGGCCGCGCTGCCGATAGAAGATGTTGTCTGTCCGTTGCTGCTTTTGGCGCGGTAGTACAGTCGGTGGTGGCCTGGCGCGATGCCGCTAAGGTCGAGGTCGCCGGTAAAGAGGCATCCTGTGAGGCTCATAGCATCGCCGCTGCCGCTTATCGTGTGGCTATGGGCTATGTCGCCGTCGAACCAGTATTCCAACATACCGACCTGAGCCATAGGCAGTTTCATCACGGGTTGGCTGACAATACTGCTCTTTATAAGTCCCGAGGGGCTGACGGCACGGAAGTTCAAGTTATGAATACCTATAGGCAGGGCACTAAGGTCAAGTTCATTGACATAGATGAATCCCGGCTCGCCCGCCTCAGCTCTCTTGCCTGTCAGCCGCTGAGCATTGGCAATATCATTGTCGAACCAGTATTCCAACTGAGTGGCCTGACCCATGGGCAGTTTCATCACAGGTTGGCTGAATACGCTGCTCTTAATAAGTCCAGAAGGGCTGACGGCACGCATGTTAAGCGTGTGAATACCTATTGACAGGGCACTAAGATCAAGTTCATTGACATAGATAAACCCTGCCTCGCCCGCCTCAGCTCTCTTGCCTGTCAGTCGCTGGGCATGGGCAATGTCATTGTCGAACCAGTATTCCAGTTCATTAGCGTAACCTGTCGGCAACTTTATCACGCCCTGTGAAATGACACTGCCCGTCAAGCAGCCCTTTAAGGCTATTTGCATATTCAGCCGATGGTAGCCAAGCGAAGCACTAGACAGGTCGAGTTCCAACAGTTGCTCGTCCTCGCCACTCTCTATTTCCAAAGTCTGCTTGCTATCCAAGTCATCATCGAGCCAGTAGTCCAGCCGGTTTTCCTGTTCCTTTGTCAGCTTTAGGAACGTCGAGCTGCTCACCGCGGAGTATTTGCCGTCATCACGCTGCACACGGTAGTTCAGGCGGTGAACGCCGTCATCCAGGCCGTCGGTGTTGATGTCTCCACGAGCCACCGTCTCGCTCTTGGTGAGCGTGGCCCAGCGGCGCGCACCGACATTATCGTCAAACCAATACTCGAAGCGTGTCAGCTTCTTTGGCCCGCTATCGTCCTCAGCATCGGCAAAGGTGGGAGACTCAATACAAAGCAATTCTGGAGAATGATAGAATTCATCACCAAAGACATCCAAAGCTGACAGCACATAATGGTGGCCGATAGTGAGATTCTTGAATGAGAATTTATATGTATATGAGTCATACAGAAACAACTCCTTTGGGATAACTCTTTCCAAAATGATATCTGTTTCCATATCTTTCAATTGTAAGAAGATGCTTTTCATGCTTCGGCCTACACCCTTGTTGCTTATAGTAATACTCCCATGAAGATAATTATCTATGAATGTGAGGTCTGTGAGATTGCCATTTTCCAGCCTGATGTCAGTTACCTCTGGTTCTACCTGAAGAGGACGAACGTTGAGAATTGCATCTGCGTAGAGACTGTAAACTAATACTTGACCATCACCATCAAGAACATCTAGAAGATATTTATCATCTCTACTTCCGCTCCATCCAAAGTTAATGTCGAAATAATTACCCTTGAAACCTTCTAACAAGAAACCATGACCTGAATATTTTGTTTCTCCATTCTCAACATATTCACGAGTTCCACGGTACATAACAGGACCACGGGTGAGTATTTCATCTCGTAGCATCTCTAACCACTCCTCCCTAGAATAATTTTCTCTTTCTACATAAGAATTGTCGTAGCCAAAATATTGTTTTAGCGCGTTTGAACAATCTACCAAATAAGCTTCTGAGTCATTAAGGGAGTAAGATGTTTTTATAGATACACCCACAATCTTCATAAGCGTTGCAACGGCTGCTTTCTGTTCTTTAGTGATATGGTTAAATACACTGACTTTGGGATTATCATTCTCATCGTAAATAGTATTACCTTTTTCATCTTTTACTCTAACGCAATACTTTGACTCAATGTTTGTCCAATCAATTTGAGTAAGAGCAGGAATGCCTTTAACAAAATAATCTTGTGAATCTTGTCTAAAAGTATATCCTAGTATAGTACTGATTGAGGCTTTCGGACTTTGATAGGCATACATTAAACCAGCCATCGCCGTAGCCATACAGCCTGTTGGACAGTGTCGGCCATTCATCACAAAACAAGAATCATTGTAGGGCGTAAACTGGTCGAAGCTACAGCGCCTATCCTCATCAATAATGTATTGCTGAATTTCATTTTCTTTCTTAACGGCATTTCTTTTACGGCTGTTCTGCTCCCTCGTAATCCCATTATCCCGCAGGAACTTTATTTGGTCGGTATAGCTGTCTAACAACCACTTCATTCCGCAGGGCATATCGTCGGGGTTGATGGTGCCGGAGTTTGAGTATCCGAGGATTTCCTCGGTGGCATCGTCGCCGCTGACGACAACGTAGCCGCCGTCGTCGCTGGGAGCGTTAAAGATAAAATAGGTGTCGTCGCGGCCCTGGGCGGCCAGTCGCAGCTGACGGGCGGCAGGGGCACGGCGGCGCGCTCCGGCTGTCTGCTGGACATTGAAGAAGGCGGCGGCCTTCTCGCGGGCCTTCTCCGCCGTGACGGGGTCGGCCTGGGCTTGAAGGACAGACAGCAAAAGGGTGAGTATGAATAATATATGTCGTTTCATAAAAGTATTATTGTAAAATATAATAATAGATGAATCAAGTTCCCTAAACTCCGAGACGGTCTGGTGTAGGGGCAGGCCCTGTGCCAGCCCGCACGCCGGCCACGGCGTTTATCGCATGAGGGAACACTTTTTTACATACCGCTTTTCGGCGGTTCGGGCTGGCACGGGGCCTGCCCCTACATGTTACTCCCCTGCACGGACGCGGATTTTGATGTTCAGCTTGCCGTTGGCATCGGTCTGCTCGGGAATCTGCTTGGCCACGATGTAGGGAACGGGAGGCAGGGTGGAGCTGCTGAAGCCGGAACCGCCGTAGATGCCTATATGGCCATTGTACTGCGCCCAGTCGCCCTTGAAGTGGTAGTCACTCTTGGGGGCGATGCCGTCGTAGTTAACAAAGATGCCTTTAAAACCAACATCTCCATAAGAAATTGCATCTTCGCCCCATCCTTTCGGTGTCATATTATTACATTTCTGACAAAAACCTCCTTCCGAATTAATACTGGAATTAGCTATAACATTATTATTTATTGATGTATTTGTACAATTATTAATGTTATAAATGATAATATTATTCTCTATGTATCCATTATCTAATCCTGAGACATAATATGCTACGTTATTATTAAACTCACCTGGTGCCCCATTGAAGTAAGAATAGTTCCTTATATAGTTCTGATTTACCACTGTACCCATACATGCACTGTTTTTCACTTGTACGCTTTCAATCCAGTTATATCGTACCAACACGTTGTCCACCTTCTTGCCATCGTTACCGATATATATAGTACCCGTCATGTAAACGCCCATCACGGAGCTGCCGTCAGAACCTTCATTGAAGAACAGGTTGCCCTGTATGGAGGTATATCCGTCGACATTATCGCCCTTTACCCAATAGCCGATACCAATGATGTTGAGCTTCTTGGTAATCTTCACCTCATCAGCAATGGGGAATCCTCCTCCTGGCAGGTAGATGACGCTTCCTGCCGGTGCTGCCTCAATGGCATCCTTGAGTGTGCTGTAAATACTTGTGTTGCTGCCTGACACCACTGCGATTTGCTGGGCCATAAGGGTTACTGTCCACAACATGGCCACACATAGAATAAACATTTTCTTGATCATAATACTAATTTGTTTAATAGGTTAATGTTATTGTTTATGAATATTAGTTTTGCATAGTTGGCTTGAAACTGAAGAATAGGTGCAAGTCTTTCCCGATTTGCTGCCCTGAAGGTATCGCCAAACACCTATAATCACACAAATGGAATCACTCACACCTATCAGTGCGAGCATTCACATCTTACTTGGTGATTATGTGCTGGATAAATTTTGGCGAAATTCTCAGGGCACTAACCGTAAGAGTAAACACTCTATCTCAATATGTCTTTCTCAGTTCATAGTCTTTCGTTCTATGTCATAGTAACTACCTATATTATTTGTTAAACATTAATATTTGTTTCTACAGTCAGAATACTAGCTCTGCCATATTCTTGGTAGCTATCATTTGTCATCCTTTCTACTGTACTGAACCTAATACTCCTCTATGCAGTTCTTCAATTGGGAAATATAGATTGCGGCTCTTGCCCCATGCAATATTACCCATATCGTCGATATAGAACTTCTTGAATTTCTTTTCATCAAGGTAGCGGTCGTGCTGAGGATGCGGATGTGCTGCAATCCATGAACCAAAGTCTATGGTGACAGTTGCACCGTCATTGAAAGTCAGCATTATCGTTAGCTTTCCCAGATAGTCGGCTTTTTCTATTCTTAAGTATTTCATTTCAGGCGCTTTTTAATTGTTGTACAAACCACTCTCTTTTTTCTGACAAAGTAGTTGGTCCACTTGTCTATAATGTTGTCAGCATACGTTCTTACGAATTGCTCTGCCACCCTCTGGTCTTTGGAAGACAATGGAGGAACACCTTTCTTTTCCCGTGAAGCGATTTCCTTGACTTTCCCGTCTTCCATAATGATATCGAACACCGATTCTCTATGGTCATGCTGTACGTGAACATGTATCGGGTCATGCTCATTGGAGTGGAAAAAGAATACGAATCCAAAATATCTGTAAATGTCTGGCATTCTTTCGTTATTATTCGCGGAAATCGGCTATGATTTCGTCGCGTGTACGTTAATGAGTAAATCTTTCTTGTGGTCAGAATACTGGCTCAGCTACGTTTTTTGCAGCCATTATCTCATGTATGATATGCAGTGTGGAAGGCTTCCCGATTGCGTAATGCTCATCGGAATAGTCGGCCACAAGGTTTGACAGCAGTTCCAGCTCAATGCTATTGGGGTCAGTTCGCGGCGTGTCATCGGTCACCAATGGCAGCAACTGCTCCACACGGGCAACTGCCCAATTATATTGCTCTTCATTTCTTCGGATTTTAGACATGGCAACTTCTTTAGTCATATTATCACATCACACTGTACGGGTGCAAAGTTACGAAATATTTTGAAACGAGCAAAAAAAAGAGGTAAAAGTTTGCAGGATTGGGTGAAAAGTGCTAACTTTGCAATCGGGTTTTGTAAACAGCCATTTTAAAGCCTATCACCTTTCCACGCCCGCCGTCTATATGGACGGCGGGCGTGGGACATATAGACGGCGGCCGTGGAACATATAGACGGCGGCCGTGGAAAGGTCATAGGGGGCCGTTCCCTCTCCCAGAACGGTCGGCTCCGAATTCCGGTTTGGTCGCCAGTCCCTTCTGTTGTAGGCGTAACAAAACAACTGGGCACTTTACTCGCCACAGAACACTGAGTAAACAGAGCTAAAAGGTCAAAGGTCAATCTCTGTGAGTTCAGTGTCCTTTGTGGTGAAAAGGGATGACTGAGTTAGTGCTCAGTCGGTTGATGGTTAAAGGGAGTTAAATACGGTGGACTTTTGAAGGTTTTTCGTTAAACGGCTGTCCTGTTTCGGCATTTTTCTGTAATTTTGCCCTCAGCAACATTATATATAATTATGAATCATCGTTTTATTCACATTGCAGTGGCAGCTGCCGGCTGCGCATTGCTCCTCTCTTCGTGCAAGCCGAAGATTGATGTCGAGAACCCTTACGCCGCCTCCTACGGCAATCCCTTCCTCCCGCTGTGGGAGCACATCCCCGACGGTGAGCCTTACGTGTTTGAAGACCCTGACCAGCCCGGGAAGTACCGCGTCTACCTCTATGGCTCGCACGACGATTTGGTGACGGCCTATTGCGGGCGTGACCAGGTGGTGTGGTCGGCTCCTGTCGAAGACCTCAGCCAGTGGCGCTACGACGGTGTCATCCTCGTGGTCGACAAGAATGCTGACGGTGACACCATCGCTCCTGCCGATGTGCTCTATGCTCCCGACGTGACCCTTGTCACCGACAGCACGGGCAAGAAGACCTACTACCTCTTCCCCAACGACCAGGTTGGCGGGCGCAACGGCCTTGTGGCCAAGAGCGACCGTCCCGACGGCCCCTTCGAGGTGTGCAACTGGAGTAAGGACAATCCCAATGTGACCGACGGCGTGCTGCGCTTCGACCCCGCCGTGTTTGTCGATGACGATGGCCGGGTATACGGCTACTGGGGCTTTGAGCGGTCGTATGCTGCCGAACTCGACCCGGAGACGATGGCTACGGTGAAGCCGGGAACCGAGATTGTGGAGGACATGGTCAGCGGACGCAACCAGGAAGGCATCTTCAGTTTCTTCGAAGCCTCCAGCATCCGTAAGGTCAAGGGCAAGTACGTCTTCATCTATAGCCGCTTCACGAAGGACGGCGAGTACGGACTGCCCATTTCCAACTATACCTTGGCCTACGCCTACAGTGACCACCCGCTCGGCCCCTGGACCTACGGCGGCACCATCATTGACGGCCGCGCCCGTGACATCAACGAGCAGGGCGACACCATCGCCACCGCCACCATCGACGGAAACACCCACGGCAGCATCTGCGAGATCAACGGTCGCTGGTTTGTGTTCTACCATCGTCAGACGGGTCTCGACGAGTATTCCCGCCAGGCAATGGTGGCCCCTATCGAGGTGAAGGTTGAGGAAGGCGAAGGCGGCAAGGTGGAAATCTCTGAGGGCGAATACACTTCTGAGGGTTTTGAACTCAACGGTCTCGACCCGTTCAGGCGCTATCCGGCCGGCATCGCCTGCTGGTATACAGGACCGAAGGTGGCTGAGCATAACTGGCCCAACAACACGTTCTACGGCTCGTATGTGGCAGCAACCCGCGCCGACGGAGCACCTTTCAAGGATAATCCATACAGCCTGGACTGCAACGCCAGTCCTGTGGTGAACAATACCGACGGCTCAATCGTGGGCTACAAGTACTTCAATTTCTCACAGCCTGTCCAGAAACTGCTGCTGACGATTGTTCCTGAGGGCATCGACGGCACCATCGAGGTGATGGCCGACCGGCCTTGGGCATCGCAGCGAGGCATATTGCTGGGCAAGGCGGAGGTGAAGGCCGACATGGCCGCCAACACCTCTACCGAACTGGAGATTCCCCTGCCTGGTCTGTCGGGGCTGACGGGCAAGCACGCCATCTTCCTCAAATTCTCGTCAGAGGTGAAGGAGCAGTCGCTTTGCTCGCTGGAGTTCCTTACCTTTAGTAAATAGCCCCTGGGAGCGCGGACGTCTCGTCCGCCACTAATGCGGGCGGGGGACGCCCGCGTTCCCAATGAAAGAGATGGAGACGATAGATTTTTTGGTCTTTGCGGTGTTCACGCTCGGCGTGGTGTTCTTCGGCTGTTCGTTCTTCAGGAAAGGCGGCAGCGCGGAGGAGTTTGCCCATGCCGGCCGGTCGCTGCCCGGCTGGGTGGTGGGCATGAGCATCTTCGCTACCTACGTGTCGAGCATCTCCTATATCGGCTATCCGGGCAAGGCGTTCGCCACGAACTGGAATGCCTTCGTCTTTTCGCTGTCCATTCCCTTGGCGGCCTATTTCGCCGCCCGCTATTTCGTGCCCTTCTATCGCTTCGGCGGCAGCGTGTCGGCCTACGCCTTCCTGGAGGAGAAGTTCGGACGCTGGGCACGGCTCTATGCCTCGGCGTGCTACCTGCTCACACAGATAGCACGCATGGGCAGCATCCTCTACCTGCTGGCCATGCCCATGCACATCCTGATGGGGTGGGACATGGTGGCGGTCATCATCGCCACGAGTGCCCTTGTCGTTGTCTACTCGATGATGGGTGGAATGAAGGCCGTCATCTGGGCTGACGCCATACAGGGCATCATCCTCATTGGCGGTGCCTTGCTCTGTCTGGGAATCCTGCTCTTTTCGCTGCCAGAAGGGCCGTTGCAGTTGTTCCAATTGGCGACGGAGCCTGAAGCTTTGGGAGCAGAGCAGACAGCTGCAACGCTTGGAAGCGTTGCCCACTACGGAAACAAGTTCTCGCTGGGTTCGTTCGGCGCCAGTCTTTCGGAGAGCACCTTCTGGGTTTGCCTCGTCTATGGCATCTTCATCAACCTACAGAACTACGGCATCGACCAGAACTACGTGCAGCGCTACCACACGGCGAAAAGCCTTCGTGCCGCCCGCTTCTCCGTGCTCTTCGGCGGCTACCTGTTCATTCCCGTCTCGGCCCTGTTCTTCCTCATTGGCACCGCCCTCTACGCCTACTATGCTGCTGGTGTGGCTCCGCTGCCAGCGGACATTGCGGAACATCCCGACTACGTCTTCCCCTATTTCATTGTCAGTAGTCTGCCCGTTGGTCTTCGCGGTCTGCTCATCGCCAGCATCTTTGCCGCCGGCATGAGTACTATCTCCACCAGCGTCACCAGTGCTGCTACGGTCATACTCACCGACTATTGCAAGCCTAAGAGTGGGACGTCCAGTCTCTTCATTCTCCGCTTCTCCAGCGTGGCCGTTGGTATTCTCGGTGCTTTGACGGCCATTGCCATGCTGGGTGTGAAGAGCATCGTCGATGCCTGGTGGACCCTGTCGGGCATCTTCTCCGGCGGCATGCTTGGCCTCTTCCTGCTCGGCATTCTGCCGCGACGTGTAGGCCGTCGTGCCGCTCTCGTAGGTTGTCTGGCGGGTATCGTCGTCATTGCATGGGTTTCATTGTCATCCATACTCGGCCTCCCCGGTCCTCACCTGCATGAGTACCTGGCCATCGTCCTTGGCACCACCACCATATTCTGCATAGGTTTCCTTACTGCTTTCCTAACTATCAGTAATCGTCCCCAGAGCAACAACTAAGACTTCAAAATGAGAGCATTGCGACAATTACTTATCCTTTTCTGCCTGTCACTAGTTACAGCGTCGTGCTATCACGAAGTGGCGGAGACCCCTGACGCTTGGATTCCCACGGCAGAACAGATGGACTCCATATCGTTCTACACCACCCATCATTACACGCACAACTACAATTTCCGCGTTACGGCAGACACGCTGCCGCTTATCGTGCAGCATCCCTCGGAGTTTGTAAGCGACATGCCCATAGACACCATCAAGGTGAGGCATGGTGACATCCTCGTGGTGGCCGATATTGAGACGCTACCGCGTGACACTTTGGACAGTGTGTGGGTGCAGGTGGCACGCGACCAAGCCACCATCGGATGGATACACGAGTCGGAGATGCTGACGGGTGTTGCCCCCGACAACCCCATCTCGCGCTTCATCGACTTCTTCTCCGACAGTCACAGGCTTATCATGCTGGCCATTGTCGTCCTTGTGGCAGCAACTTACATCACATGGGCACTCTCGCGCCGCAATGCCAAGATAGTACACTTCAACGACATTCCGTCGCCCTACCCCACGATGCTGGCATTGCTGGTGGCCGCTGCTGCGGTGTTCTACAGCACGATACAGCTCTATGCACCCGACTCCTGGCGACACTACTATTATCACCCGACGCTCAACCCCTTCGCCGTTCCGCTCCACTTGGAGATGTTCCTCTTCACCGT
>JAEEGL016858621.1_pt1 | contig 10949 bp, 8 predicted proteins | sample 9134231 | NCBI WGS metagenome assembly JAEEGL01 (sample SAMN16246548, study PRJNA631951) | gut metagenome | biome: gut microbiome; feature: rumen; material: fiber-attached | host: Bos | place: Iran: Karaj | collected 2018-10 | reverse complement strand
CTCGTACTTCACGCATCCCTCGTCCGTAGCATTGGGGACAGTCCCCGTTTGAGAGGCGGAGGAATTGGGGACAGTCCCCAATGGGGAAGCCGCTGAACTGGGGACTGTCCCCGATTGGGATGCTGGAATCTGTCGGAATTCCGCGCAATTTGCCAACTTATTGGCGAGGACAACTGTTGACGTGGTTGTCGCCGCCGCTATGAGCGTCAGTGCGGCCGTTGCAGCCGCGAGCCATTTGTTCGTGTTTTTCATGGTCAGTTCCATTTCTGTTTCTGACCATTACTCTTGCCGCGCTACGGAGTCTTACAAAAAAAATCGGAGGGAAAAACTATGATTTCTTTATGGCGTAGCCTGCAACGCCCAGGGTGGCGGCAAGGGAGAGTATGCCGAGCGCAAGCGTCAGCGGCTTCGGGCTCGGAAGCTCCGGCGTCTTCTCGTCCCTCGCCTTCGGAATCTCGACAAGCGCCGCGCCCTGGTAGGTCCCGATGACGCGCGCATGCATCTGGTCGAGCTGCGCGATGCCGCGCGGATCCTGCGCGATGCGTCCGTCAACGAACTGCATCTCGGCGTCGGCACGGTGCGGCGCGCAGTAGAGCCGGGCGTTGCCCGCGAGATTGCATGCTCCCACAAGGACGACCACCGCCGCAACCGTCGTCTTTGCGATAGGCGAGGAGATGCCGCGCAGCATCTGCATCAAGCCCAGTATACCATACCCCGCCAGCACGCAGAGACAGAACTCCGTGAGGTGATGCCACTTGACCGGAGCACGGAGATAGTCTCCGAATGGCAACGCATAGACGAGGCGATAGACCGGCTCGCAATAGCGCCCCATCGAGAAGAGCCAGAATACGACCGCCGAGACGGCGAAGAAAAGAACAGTTGAGAGTTGAGAATTGTGAGTTGTGAGTTGCGCCTGTCGGCTGTCGGTTGTCGAATGTCGCCCTGCGAACGCAAGCGCAATTCCAAGCGCCGCCAGGAGGCACGTTACCCACCCGACGTAGAGCGAATGCTGGCGGTAGTTGCCCTGCGTCGCGCCGAGAGGCCGTCCGAGCGCGCCCGTGTACTGGCGGATGCCGTTTCTGTTCCTCTGTCCGATCGCGAGTGTCAACGGACAGCTCGTGTCGCCTTCAATGCCTGCGCGGAAGAATTCCTTGATCGCCTCCGGCGGCATCGACCAGTTGGTCGTGAAAATCCAGCGTTTCTCGGCATCGTCCTTGACGTTCGCGCCGACGGTCTGCCCTTCCTCGATCTGCTTGTCGCGTCCGGCGAGGTCGTTCACAAACGCGCTCCTGAAACTCGCGCCGCCGATTGCGAGAAGCGCGGCGAGCGCGACGGCCGCGCCGGCAATCCACCGCCTTAAACGGGGACTGTCCCCAGACTTTTCGGGGACTGTCCCCAGACTGATTGCGCGATAAATGAAATAAACTGCTGAAAAAGCGGAAAAAAGCAGCCAGAGGTCCGGCTGGCGCACCGAACCCCAGGCGAGGCACGCGCCGAGCAAAAGCCAGTGGCGGAGCTTCCCCTTCTCCAACGCCCGGTCGATGAGCCCGAATACGAACACGCCGTAGGTCATCCACTGGAACCAGCCGAGGTGCCCTGCGGAAAAGAGCGTCAGCCAGTAGCCCGAGAATGCGAGGAGGAGCCCCGCGCCGTAGGCTGCGACACGTGGAAGCCCCCTTCCGCGCAGGAAGTACGCGAGGCCGAGCGCGGACATGAACGCGGCAAACGCATACTGGAACTCCGTCCAGAGATTGGGGCTCCCGATCCAGTTGATCGCCTCTGCGGGCGCGAACTTGCCGTTCTCCAGCCAGCCGGCGAGGAAGGAGCGGAACCAGTGGACCGGATACGACGTCGGGCAGTCCGGCATGACCGGCGCCATCGACGGCGACCACGTGCCCCAGAAGACGTACCCCGCCAGCGCCGCGAAGACCGCGGCGAAGGCGAGGAGCCACGCTTGTTTCGGCTTAAGCCGCATTTAGCCTGCGACAGGCGCGGCAACGGCCGCGACGGGGACTTCGGCGACGGAGCCAAGGGCGATGAGCGCGAACACCATCGCGAAGATGGCGACGGTCTCGACGATGCCGAGCGCTGCGAGGTAGTTGGTGAAGCCCTGGTTGGTCTCTGCCTGCGCGTCGCAGGCAGCGGCGCCGGCGCGTCCCTGGAAGAGCGCCGAGAGTCCGATCGCAAGGCCCGAGAAGATGCCCGCGAGAAGGCACGGGACGCCCGCTCCTGCGGCCGCCGCGCCCTCGGCGTTGATCTTGCCGAGCATGATGAACATGAGGATCATTCCGTAGAGCGTCTGCGTAATCGGCGCGCCGACGAACGAGAGGAGGAGGAACGGCGCCGGCTTGTTCGCGGCGTAGCACTTCTTCCATGCGCCGACTGCGGCGGCGGCGGCGAATCCGGTGCCGAACGCGCTTCCCGCTCCGGCGAGCCCCAGGCAGGCGACTGCGCCCGCGACGATCATTGCTGCATCACTCATTGTCTTTCCCTCTTGGTGGTTGGTAGTTGGTGTATGTCTGACTTCTCTTTTGTTTGTTGCTTGACTGCAAAAATCACATCCGCATACGCCTTGTAGCGCTTCGACTTGAACATGAAAGTCGTAAGCAGGTCTTCAGCATTCTCGCGTCTAAAGCCAGAAACCCACTTGGCTATCCTAGGAGCAATCATGTCCACATTGCGCTTCAGTTTCCATGATTCATCGGGGTTGTCCATGTCGGCCAGTACCAGAAACACCCTGTTTTCCGCGCCAAAGCGCATGTCACCCTGGTTCTCGTACAGCCATCTGATGAGTTCGCGCTTTCTGCTGATGATGTCATCAACTGTCATCTGCCAGTCCGCATCGATGGCCGAAAGGATTGCCAAAGCGCCGGGGGCCGACGAGTCCTTCATTCTCTCGCTCACTTCATAGCGAATCTGTTCGGGCGTGTCGCATGGGTCAAAACGAATGCCATTCTTCCTCGCGTAACGCTTCAACAAAGCAAGCGGCTCGCCGACGCCAAGACGCTTCCTGACGGCAGAGACGTATTCTCGCGGCATATAGGTCACCTTGAGGTCGAAAGGAAAGCCATCTATGAAGAAATCAACATTCTTGATTTTCCCAAATGCAGGAACAATGCGGCTGTTTCTCCGAAAAAGGTTTTCAATGAGCACGGAAGACCAGTAGTTGTACCAGCTGTTGCGCAGATACCCTCCGGACATTTCACTCAGTTCGCCATTGCAGATGGCCTCCAGCTTGTCGTACGGAATGATCGAAGCCGTCTTGACATACCGCGACACGATGGCCCTGTCAAGCGAGTTTCTGAACCCGCCACCCCAATGGAAATGCGTCATCTTGTACAGATTCGAACGGATGTCCTCTATCGAGGCGTCGATGTTCTCGTTCTCGCGTCCTTGGCATTTGAGCATGAACCTGTCAAGCAGATCTTCAAACTTTGGGATGGAAGCTTTTTGCTGCCACAGAAGTTCGGCAGACGGACGACTGCCGTTGGCAAATCCGATGTCCGCGCAGAACTCCGCAAGCAAATCTTTCCTGTCTATGGAACGCAGCTTAAGCCAAAGCAGTCCCTCGCTCGTTCTGGTGAAATCAAGGAGGTCGTTGCCGTCAAAGAGCCTCTTCCAGTAGCTGAATGTTCTCATTGCGGCCCTCCCAAGATGAGGATTTCGCTGCTTCCAGCCACGCTGCCCTTGCCGCCGCGAGACTCGGTGTACACGCGGCGCTCAACCCGAACCTTCCGAAACCTGGCGACCATACCCGCAAGGGTGTCGATGTCCGGGAAACTTCTGTCATTGTAGCTGAGGAGCCAGTACGGTATCTTGCTCGCCGCCTCGAAAAGAGCCTCCAGGGCACCCGCAATCGTGCCTTTCTGCGCAAACGCAGTCTTCCGCTGTGGTTCGTAGCGCTTCACTCCATTGACGAAGGTCTTGTCCTTCCAGTATTCAGTATAGGTCTCGAGCAGATGGTAAAACTGCTGATAGTCGGAATGGCTGTTCCCATACGGCGGGTCAAAGTACACTGCGTCTGCAGAATTGATGCCGGACACGAACTCGACCGCGTCTCCACGCTGACTTGTACACGGCGACCCATTGTCAAACACCGCCGCGTTGTACTTCGGGGCAAGTTCCATGAAGAGGTCTCGCACGGGGCGGACAAGGCTCCTGTTGCGCTTGACCCTTTCAGGGTCAGCCGCATATGAAAGCGCCTGCGTATGCGCAAAATGCCCCATGGTCACCTTCCTGGTCAAGGCTCGATTCATGATGGTCAAGGCAAGCGCCCTCTTGTACGGCGAACACAGGCGCTCGATGTTTCCGCGCACGGCATCTATGAACGCAGCATCCTCCTCGCAGAAAAAAACGCCTGTGAACAAAGTCCGCATCAGATCGAAATGCTTCGCATCGGGATTCGGCGAAAGCAAAACTCCCATGTCGTCTCCATCAAGCGTTTCACGCCTGTTCTCCACAAGCGCCTTGCCGATCTGGTCACTAAAGCTCATCAAGTCGTTTGCATGGACACGCAGTCCCATCTGCTTGAAATAATAGGACATGCTGTGGGAGCCGCCAAACGGGTCTATGACCGTATTGACTCCCTTCGGCAGATAGCCCGCTATCCAGGAACGGAACCTGTACTTCGCACCAAGATACTGTGGCTGGGGAAATTGATAGTCCATGAACTGGTATTCCGGGAAAAGGCTACCAGCGACTACTGCATTGCCAGTAGCTTGGACATGCGCTGCCAGAGCCTTTTTCCCCGATCCGCTCATTCACCTTTCCTCCTGAACGGACGGAAGGCATAGCCCGCCCACGAGACGCCCTTGTGGTTCGAGAACTCGAGCGTGTTGAGCCTGACCGCATGGACTAGGATCGATAGCCCCGCCATCGCAAGGTTGAGCGCGTGGCCGACAAGGAGGATCGCCACCATCGCGACGGCGAGAAGTGCCTTGAGCCACACCGAGTCCGCCCCCGCGACAAGCCCCGTCGCCATCGAGTTGAAGTTCTCGGCGACCTTGACGGACGCAAGACCGACCGCGAAGAGCCTCACGTAGCTTATGATGTCACCGAGCGCGCTCATGATGTTGAGCGGCAGCATCCCGAGCTCCGCGCCGCGCGTCTTCAGCTCGGACGGCTTCACCAAGAAGCCGAACACGCAGACTAGCGCCGCGCCGAACACCCAGTAGCCCCAGGACGGGATCCCCGAGAATATGCCGACAATGGAATTCGTCACCAGGTACATGAAGAGCAGCACTCCGGCCCAGCCGAACTCCGCAACGGCGGTTGAGTCCGGGAGGCGGCAGATGCCGTTCCAGATCCGCGCAAGCATCAGGTGCGATACGCCGATTGTGAAGCAGAGGAGCATCATGTTGTGGTAGCTTACATCGCCCAGCCATAACGCCGGACCCGTCAAAAACGCAAGACCGCTCCATCTTGGGACTAGTTGGCTGACTCCATCCACAGTTACCGACTTCAGCAAGACATGTGCGCCAAACCACGTATCGGATAGAAGCCCCCAGAGGACTGTCGCCGACGAGAACACCGTGAGCAGCGTGAACCAGCTCCGCGGCAGCTTCTTGCGCATCGCGAGGGTCCCCGCGAGGAAGATCGCGCCGTAGGCGCCGTCGCCGACTAGCATCGCGAAGAAGAGCGCGAAATAGCACATAAAAGGCACGGAAACGTCCGCCTCAGTGTACGCGGGCGCGACGCCGAGCCCGTCGAAAAGCGCCTTCATCGGACGGAACGCCTTGGGCGGCTCGATAAGGGTGGGCGGCGTCTCACCTTCCGCCGGCTCGCGCAGGAGGATTCCCCACGCCGCGTCGTGTGCGTGGAGCTTCAGGTGGGCGACGTGCGGGACGGGCACCCAGCCGGAGATGAACGCGACCGCACCCTGTGCCTGCATCAGCTCCTTCGCGGCGGCGAACGCAACGCGGTCCGCAAGGTCGGGATACTCCGCGACGATCGCCCTCTCGTCGATGCGCGCGAGTTCCTCCATGGTCGCCACGCGCTCCCTGGCTGCGCGCGCAAGGTCCGCGCGCATCTCGGAAAGCCTCTTTTCGGGCAGCTTCTCGGGAAGTTCTGCGACGGACTTGAGGTCAATGCCGAGGTCGAGGAGCTTCCGCGCGAGCGCCGGGTCGAAGTCGCCGTACGGCTCGTACTTCGCGATCTCGCGCTCGATGCGCTCCGCGTCGCGCTTCAGGGCGTCCGCCTTGTCCTGCAGGGCGAGAATCTCCGGGACGGACGCGTTGAACGACTGGAAAGAGGGGCTGATTCCGCAGGAGTCGCCGCCAAAGTCCTTCTTCGCCTTGAGGACGATCCTGACGGCCTGCTCGGCGTCCGCCATGTCGTCCTTCGCGGACGCCACGGCCTGGCCCTGCGCCGACGCAAGGTCCAGGTGGACCGCACCGAGGTCGCGCAGTTTCGCGAGCGTCGCGTCCCTCTCCGAGGCGATGCAGACGAGGTCGAGGTGCTTCATCTTGACAATCATGCTGCCGCCTCGCTTTCGGGTACGCGCGACTTGGCGATCTTGCCGCGCGTTACGGCGGCGGTCTGCTCGTCGCCCAGCGAGATCTTGATCACGCGAATCGCCTCCCTGCACTGTGGTATCTTCACCTTCTCGAACAGGTTGACGCGCTGCGAGGTCTGGCGCAGCTCCTCGGCGACGAGACGGCGCTGCTCCTCATAGACGGCGCGCTCGCACTGGAGGGAGAGTATCTGGGTCGTGACTTCAACCGCGCTATCAACCCACGCGGGCGTCGCCCAAGCGTCTATCTCGCGCACCTCGGTGTCTATCGACACGAACGTCGGTATCTGCACGCCAGCGATGTTGGTCTGGCCGGTGTTGACGCCGCGGACCTTGACAAGCCCTTCGATCAGCGACTCGTCGGTTGAGAAAAGACCGACCCAGCGCGCCAGGCCGTCGCGGACCTCGCGCTCGCGCTCGGTCACGGCCTCCGCCTTCGCGACGATGCCGGAGATCTCGCTCTGGAGCTGCTGCTTCTTGAGCTGGAGCATCGGAAGGAAGCGCTGAAACCGCTTCAGCGCGTCCGTCTGTGCCTTCAGCTCCGTCTTCGTTAGCTTTATCTTTGCCATCTCGCGATATTATACCATATCTTGGACGGGCGCGGCTACCTGACGCGCCTGATAGCGCCGAACTTGCAGACCTGGCCGCACTGTCTGCAGCCCGCGCAGAGGTTCGGGTCGATCTTCATCTGGAACGCGCCGGGACGTATCTCAGCACCGCGCGTCATCGCCGGGCAGCCCATCTTGAAGCACGCGCCACAGGCCTTGCACTTCTCGGGATCGACCTCGCAGAGGCCCTCCTTCGTGAGCTTCGCCGCGATGCGGCAGGGCGCGTAGGCGATGACGAGCGCCGCCTCGTCGCCGTCCATCGCGTCCGTGAGGACGCGCTCCAGCTCGCCCAGGTCGTCCGCCGAGACCTTCACGACCTTCCTGTAGCCCATCGCCTTCGCGATGTCGCCGATCTCCGTGACGGGCGCCAAGTCGCCCGCGAGCGTCTTGCCGGTCCCGGGGTTGTCCTGGTGGCCGGTCATCGCGGTGATGCGGTTGTCGAGGACGACCGTCGTCACGGGCGTTCCGTTGTAGTGGGCGGAAAGGATGCCCGTCATGCCGGAGTGGAAGAACGTCGAGTCGCCGAGGACCGCGCAGATGCGGCCCTTCATGCCTGCCTTCTTCATTCCCGCCGCGTTGCCGATCGACGCTCCCATGCAGATCGTCGAGTCCATCGCGTTGAGGGGCGGGAACGCGCCGAGCGTGTAGCACCCGATGTCGCCCGTCACCGTCGCCTTCAGCTTGGAAAGGACGTAGAAGACGCCGCGGTGTCCGCACCCCGCGCAGAGGACCGGCGGGCGGGTCGGGAGGGAGGCTGGCGCGGCGGACTGCTTCGCCGCCTCGACGTCGCCGACGAGCTCGTGGCGGAGGTTCTGGACGCGGTCGGCGTTCAGCTCCATCATATTGAGCTCGGTATCGTGGTCGAGGACCGCGACTCCCATCGCGCGGATCTGCTCCTCCATGAAGGGGTCGAGCTCCTCGACGACCGCAACCTTGCCGGCCTTCGCCGCGAAGTCCGCGACAAGCGCCTTCGGGAGCGGATTCGTCCAGCCGAGCTTGAGAATCGGGAAGTCGGGGAATATCTCCTTGACGTACTGGTACGCGACGGCGCTCGTCACGATGCCGAAAGGCTTCTTGCCGGCGGCGTCCGCGTTCTCGACGCGGTTGAGCTTCGACGCGCACGCGGCCTTAAGCATCGCCTTCGTGCGCTCCTCGGCGGCGAGGCGGTGCCCGCGGGCGAACATCGGCACGGGGATCGTCTTCTTGATGTTCCTCACGTAGGGGATCGCCGGATGCGGCTTCGGGTCGAAGTCGCCGAGGTCGACGAGCGAGGAGGAGTGGCTGGTCCTGGTCGTGAGGCGGATGATCGCCGGCACCTGGAACTTCTCGGAGACCGCGAAGGCCTCGCGGACCATGTCGTACGCCTCCTGGCTGTCGGACGGCTCGAAGAGCGGCGCGCGGGCGAACTTCGCGAGGTTGCGGTTGTCCTGCTCGTTCTGGGAGGAGTGCATGCCGGGGTCGTCCGCCGAGACGATCACCATGCCGCCGGTCGCGCCGACGTAGGTGAAGGTCATGAGCGGATCCATGGCGACGTTGAGACCGACGTGCTTCATCGCTGTGAGGGCGCGCGCGCCGGCCATCGACGCGCCGATCGCGGTCTCCATGGCGACCTTCTCGTTCACCGCCCACTCGCACTTCACGGTGTCCTTGAACTTCGCGATGTTCTCGAGGATCTCGGTCGAGGGCGTCCCGGGGTATGCGGACGCGACGACGCAGCCTGCCTGAGCGGCCGCATGGGCGACCGCCTCGTTTGCACTGAGAAACTTCTTCATCTTTGCTCCTTGAATTCCGTTCCGGCGCTATGCAAGCGCCGCCCTGACCCTGTTCACGCGCGCCATCGTCGCCGCGAACATCTCCGGCGTCTGGCTCTGCACGCCGTCGCACTTCGCGTGCGGCGGGTCGTTGTGGACCTCGATGATGAGCCCGTCCGCTCCGATCGCCGCCGCGGCGACCGCGACCGGATCGACCATGTAGGCGTATCCCGTCGCGTGGGACGGATCGACCACCACCGGGAGGTGCGAGAGCCTGTGGAGAAGCGGCACGACGCCGAGGTCGAGCGTGTTCCTTAGCGCGGTCTCGAACGTGCGGATGCCGCGCTCGCAGAGGATGACGTTCGGGTTGCCGGACGCCATGACGTACTCCGCGCTCATCAGGAGCTCCTGGAGCGTCGCGGACATGCCGCGCTTCAGCAGGATGGGCTTCTTGGTGTACGCGCCGACCTCCTTCAGGAGGTTGAAGTTCTGCATGTTCCTCGCGCCGATCTGGATTACATCGACGTCGTTGAAAAGCTCGATGTCCTTGAAGTCCATGAGCTCCGTCACGATCGGGAGGCCCGTCTCCTTCTTCGCTACGGACAGCATCCGCAGCCCTTCCGCGCCGAGCCCCTGGAACGAGTACGGCGACGTGCGCGGCTTGAACGCGCCGCCGCGCAGCATGGACGCGCCGGCAGCCTTGACGGCCTTCGCGATGCCGACGACCTGCTCCTCGCTCTCTACGCTGCAAGGCCCGGCGATGACACCGAAGTTGCCGGCGCCGACCTTGACGCCGCCGCAGTCGATGGCCGTGTCCTCGGGGTGGAACTTCCTGTTCGCCGCCTTGTACGGCTCCTGGATGCGCTGCACGCTCTCGACCACGTCCAGCGCCTCGATGAGCGACGGGTCCAGGTGCGCCACGTCGCCGACGCAGCCGATGATCGTCTGCATCGAGCCCTTCGACACGTGCGGCTCTATGTTCTTCGACTTGAGCAGGGCCTTCAGGTTCTCGACCTGGGTCTCGTCCGCTCCCTTCTTGACTATGATTATCATCTTGTTGATTCTTTCCTGTGAAAACGGAACTACAGCTTGACCTCTCCGATGAGGTGCTTGTCCTTCGGCTTGTCGAGGCGGAGCGTCAGCACCTGGCGCCTCTCCTGCGCCGTGCCCCAGTCGGTGTAAACCGTGGCCGTGACCGTCGTCGCGCCCGTAAGCGCAGTCTGGTGCGAGGCGAAGTAGTTGGAAAGTATCTTGTACGCCCCGGTCTCAAGGTCCTTCTTCAGGTACTCCTCCGGCCCGTAGCCCGTCGTCACGTCCTCGGAGACGAATCCGCCCTCCGCCGTGCGGCGGTGCCCGTAGAACGCCTCCTCGCCGTTCGGCTCCAGGACGTGCAGGTCGATGTCCGTCTCGTCCGCGTCCCAGCTCATCACGATCCTGAGCTTCATGGGGAGGTCGCGCCTGTAGGCGGGGTCGAACTCCGGGACGGACGGCTTCGTGCCGTCCGGCCACTCCACGGCGTTGACCCACGCGATCAGCCCGTTCAGCTCCTCCAGGGCGACGACGGAGACCTGGAAATCGTTGCTGCGCCGTCCGCTCCGCCGCGCGCTCGTCCTGAACGCCGCGTCGGCGAACATCCGCATCGACTCCTCCAGCGCGGCCTTCGCGCCCTTCGCGTCCTTCGCGGCGAAAGCCTCCTTGCCCTGCTCCATCAGCACCAGCGCGAGGTCGCGGCGGCTCTGCGCCTCCTCGCCGCGCAGGGCTAGCGCCTTGCGGAACGCGAGCACTGCGAGACCGTAGCTCCCGGCCTCGCGCGCCCTCCAGCCCATCGAACGCCAGAGCGCGGCGTCCTCCAGCTTGAACTCCGCGAGGTTAGTGAGGATGCGCTCGGCGAGCTTGGTCTCGCCCGCCTTGAAGAACCACCCGGCGCAGTCGAGGAAGAACGCCGGCGAGCCTGCGTACTTGTCGCGCTCCTTGAGGTACGTCTTGTACGCCTCTCCCTTCTCTGCGGCGTTGAGCGCGTCGATGTAGGGCGTCTTCGGGTCCCATGCCTTGAGCGTGACGGTGGGCGCAGCGCCGGAG
>JAEEGL014895338.1_pt1 | contig 10949 bp, 7 predicted proteins | sample 9134231 | NCBI WGS metagenome assembly JAEEGL01 (sample SAMN16246548, study PRJNA631951) | gut metagenome | biome: gut microbiome; feature: rumen; material: fiber-attached | host: Bos | place: Iran: Karaj | collected 2018-10 | reverse complement strand
GATCAAAGGCAGGATTTCGGCCGTGCGTTCCTCTTCCTTGATACGGCCGAAATTGGACAAAGGAGGGATTTCGGCCGTGCGTTCTGCCTCATTGATACGGCCGAAAATGGACAAAGTCGGAGTTTCGGCCGTGCGATACACCTCTTTGATACGGCCGAAAACGATCAAAGGAGGGATTTCGGCCGTGCGTTCCGCCTCTCAGATACGGCCGAAAATGGACAAAGTCGGAGTTTCGGCCGTGCGATACACCTCTTCGATACGGCCGAAAATGATCAAAGGCAGGATTTCGGCCGTACAATCCACCTCCTTGATTCGACCGAAAGTGTATACTTGAAATTCAACCGGTTTCTCTATATACTTAAGCACGTAAAGTACGCCTGCTCAAGCACGCAAAGTACGCCGCGTACACAGGTGCACTGAAAGAAAGGAACGAAAGGGCGAAACAGCCCGGAACGGCAGAGATAAAAATGAATCCATTGCTACCGAGAACATTTTTTATGGCAGACGCCGAAGCACACGTGATGCCGGACGGGCGGCTGTATATTGTCGGCTCGACGGACGTAAGCGGCAGCAAAGACTACTGCAGCAAGGAGATACATATATGGTCGACGGACGATCCGGAACTCGAAAACTGGATCGATCACGGAGCGGTATACACCAACAGGCCCGGAGAAAAATGCATACCCTGGGCGCCGGAGGCAGTGCTGTACGCGCCGGATATGATACATAAAGACGGGAAATACTACCTGTATATGTGCGGAAGCAACGCATTCGAAGCGGCAGCCGTTGCCGAAAAGCCGGAAGGACCGTACGGAGAAGCACACAGGATCACGGGCGCAGACGGAAACGGGATAGACCCCGCGATATTCGTTGACGACGACGGAAGCGCGTACTATTTATGGGGCCAGTTCCATTTAAGAGGCGCGAAGCTCAGGGACAATATGTACGAACTTGATGCGGACACGATCACGGACAATATATTGACCGAGCAGGAACATGGCTTTCACGAGGGAGCGTCAATGCGCAAGATCGGCTCGCGGTATTATATCGTCTACACCGACATATCGAGAGGACGCGCCACGTGCCTCTCGTACGCAGTCGCGGATTCACCGCTCGGACCGTACAAAAAAGGCGGAGTGATAATTGACAACACGTACTGCGACCCTTCCACGTGGAACGACCACGGCTCGATACAGTTTTACAAAGGGCGCTGGTTCGTGTTCTACCACCGCTCATCGCAAAACTGCCAGGCTTGCCGCAGAGTATGCGCAGAACCGATCACCGTGCTGGAAGACGGGTCGATCCCGGAAGTACCGATGACGTCGAACGGAGCAGGGAAGCCGCTTAACGCATCTGAAGAGATCGAGGCGTCATGCGCATCCCGAATGAAAGGCAGCCTGCACATCGTCCCGGACCCGCTAAGACCCGGCAGAGAAATGCTAACAGGCTGCGGCGGCGGGAACTGGACCGAGGCATGGGCGGAGTTCAGAACGGCAGACCTGGGTTCAGGCGCCTCCAGGATCACCGTGAAGGCCTCTGGAAAGGGCAGGATCACGCTTATGACGCAAAGGGAAGGTAAGATAGCATCCGCAGACGTAAACGCCTTAAACGGCGAAATAGAGGCATTTTCGGCGAAACTCAAAAAAAGCATCTCCGGATGCCAGACAGTCTGGCTCCTGTTTGAAGGCGACATGGACGTACGCACGTTCAGTATAAACTAAGACCGGACAAAGAATAATTGACTGCACGTAATAAAAAGGAAGAGAATATGTTTGACCCGAGACCCACAAAATACCCTTTCCCCGAATACACGGACAGCCACTACCTGATCGTAAAAAAGAACGACGGAACAGTCTTTGACTCTGCATACCCTTACGTAGATAAGACCCCATCGTTCATGCGCAAAAGAAAGCTGTTCAACGTACTCCTCAGGCTGATCGTATTTCCGCTCACGCGACTGCGCCTCGGACTGAAAGTAAAAGGCAGGGAAAACCTGGATAAATACGCAGATGAACTGAAAAACGGCGCCGTATTATGCTCCAATCACGTACATCTGTGGGACTTTCTGGCAATAAGATCAGCGCTTTTGCCGCACAAACCGTACGTACTTATATGGGCGCCGAACGTAAGGGGCGAAAACGGTAAAAATATGCGGCTGATAGGCGGGATACCCATTCCCGACACCGGCCCGGCAGCAACGTCCGCACAGCTTAAGGCAATAGATGGCCTGCTCGATTCGGGCGACTGGCTGCAGATCTATTCCGAAGGCAGCATGTGGGAATTTTATCAGCCTATAAGACCGTTCAAACGAGGCACCGCGTATATTGCCCGCCGGTCCGATAAACCGCTGCTTCCCATGGCGTTCTCGTACCGCGAGCCGGGGTGGATAAGAAAACATATTTTCAGGCAGACGGCATTGTTCACACTGAACATCGGAACGCCCCTCTACGCCGATTCGTCGCTCTTAGGAAAAGACGCGGACAATGACCTGTGCGCCCGCAGCCACGATGCCGTCTGCCGCCTGGCAGGCATCGACCCGGCGGACAATATCTACCCGCCGGTCTTTAACAAAACCAGACGTGTCGATTATTATTGACCGGATAGATCTTACGACTACATCTGACAGCTACATTGATTCCAAGGAGGTTAGTTCAAATGGAAAAATTCAAGGATCTGAAATATGAGCGCCCGGATATGAAGAAGGCGCGTAAAGATTTCAACGACTATTGCGGTAAATTCAAAAAAGCAGCGACGTTTGAAGAGGCAGACGAGGCGTTCGTCGCATTCCAGAAAGTCATGGAGACCGTAACGACGCAGAATACTATTGCCAGCGTACGGAACACGATGAATATGAAGGACGAGTTCTACGATGCCGAGGTCAAATTCTTCAACAGCGAGATGCCTAAAATGATGCTTACGCTAAAAAAAGCCGCGAAAGCGGTGCTGGCGAGCAGGTTCCTTCCGCAGCTGAAGGAGAAGTACGGCAGTCATATGTTTAAAGATCTGGAGGTCCAGCAGCGCCTTGTCAAATTATCGACGGTGCTTCCTTCGATACGCGAAAATAACCTCGGTACCGAATATTCTAAGACCGCGGCTTCGTGCTCCGTCGAGTTCATGGGCGAAAAATGCAACTTTTACGGTCTTTTGCGCCATATGCAATCGACCGACCGCGAAGAGAGAAAAGCTGCTTTTAAGGCATGGGCGGATCTGTATGAGAGCGTTTCCGGAAAGCTGGACGAACAGTACGCAAAACTCGTGAAGACGCGCAGGACGATCGCACGCAGGCTCGGATTCAAGAACTATATTGACTACGCGTATCTCGCACGCGGCAGATACGATTACGATTCCGCTAAAGTTGCGGCGTTCCGAGAAGCAGTCCGCAAATATATCACGCCTATATGCGACGATCTTTACAGGGAACAGGCAAAGAGGCTCGGCCTTGACAAACTAGAGTGGTACGACGAAGCGCTTTGCTATCCTGACGGAAACGCGACGCCTATCGGGACGCCTGAAGAACTGACCGAAAAGGCGAGACAGATGTACGAGGAGATGTCGCCTGAGACCGGTGAGTTTTTCAACTTTATGACGGAGCACGAGCTGTTCGATTTCGTCACGCGCGAGAACAAGCACCTCGGCGGATACTGCACGTTCCTGCCTGACTATAAAGCGCCGTTCATTTTCTCAAATTTCAACGGGACTTCTGCGGATATCGACGTCCTGACACACGAGGCAGGACATGCTTTTGAGGCATATTATTCGTCGCGCAGGCTGCCATTAGCCGAACTTACTTTTTCGACGAGCGAGATCAATGAGATCCACTCGATGTCGATGGAATTCTTCGCTTACCCGTATATGGAGCGGTTCTTCGGCGAAAATACAAAGAAGTACTTATACGCACATTTTACGGACGCTCTTAAAACCATACCGTACCTCGTATCTGTTGACGAATTCCAGCACCGCGTATTTGAAGATCCCGGTTCCGGTCCTGCTGACTGGCGCAGGTTCTGGAAAGAGATCGAGGGGAAATATATGCCGTGGAGGAGCTACGACGGAAACGCTTTCCTGGAGGGCGGCGGTTTCTGGATGCAAAAACAGCACATCTTCCTCTATCCGTTCTACTACGTCGATTACGCGATGGCGCAGCTTGGCGCGTTCTCGCTGTTCCGACTGAATACGGAAGGGGAAGATGCGTGGGGCAATTATCTGAAGCTTTGCGGAATGGGCGGAAAGTACGGCTATTTCGAGACTCTCGAGCGTGCAGGCATACCGATGCCTCTCGATCCGGATACGGTTAAGGAGATCGCGGAATTTGCGAAGGCTCAGGCTGAAAAACTTAAATGATCTCCACCAGCGCCGCGCGGCAATTATCGAGAGTAAATGAATAATCTTTCATTCCGGAATCGCCGGGGATGGGTGTGCACGTAATACCGCCGCTCACGTCTCCGGCGATTATTTTAACGTTTTCGGACAATGACCTGAATCTCACTGTGCGGGGAGCGGGGGCGTTGTCAAGGTAATCCGTGGCGTTTACGATGAGCAGAGCGCGGCGTGAAGGATCATCGCGGTCAACCATTTCTCCGACGACCAGGGCACCGTCACCATCGACGCGAAGATCGCGAACGAAGCCATTGTCCACCGAATCTTTCACATTAAGGGAAGGGCGGTTTTTAACGGACGGGATAGAATCGAAACCGATCAGGCGGGTGGCAACGTTCCTGAGATCCATGTACCGCTCGCTGAAACGGCGAAGCTCGGCATTGACCACGCGAAGCTTATCGTACTGGGCGGTTTTATTGCCGTCGGCGTCAAGGATATTGTTGCACCACCAGCCTGGGCTCCAGCAGGCCCAGTTTATTGCCGCCGCGCCGTACGCAAGGCCGCAATACGCCTGAAACAGCATCTGATTTACCGTCGTGAAGTCCTGCTCGTTACGGCCGTTGCACTGCGGGATGTACCACAGATCGCGCCCGGTGTTCCTGCACGCGTCCGATACGATCCTGAAATTATCGTACATCATTCCGAGCCCGGCGTCACCCATCGGATAGACGTAGAAATCGTAGCTGATATATGGAAGACCGACCTTCTCCGTGTACTCGCGGATGTGCTCGTAATAGTTAACCGTACCGAGCTGGTTGAGCGTCTGGCTGTCGGAATTTTCCGCGACCGACGCGTAGTTCGGGTAGAGGTTCAGGTAGGGGAGCTGATTCGGGAAAAGCGATCTCATGATGTTCACGACTTCGCCGTAACGCTCGAAGTCAAGCGCGGACGGTTCGTCGCCGATATCGATCATCCAGACCGCCGGGTGGTCAATAAATTTGGCTGCTGCTTCGACGTATTTCTGCGTCGGATTTTTCTCGCGCAGTTTTCCTGCATTTTCGCCGTCGCCGCCCCACCAGCCCGGGACGATCCCGGACGCGATGCAGCCCAGCCCGTATTTCTGGAAAAGGTCAAGCGTCTCTTTCGACGGTGTGCGAAGGCATACGATCATTTCCACTCCGCATTCTTTAATATCGCGTATGTGCGCTTCGGTTCTGGCGCAGTCGGAAAGAATGTATGCTCCGATGAGCAGCTTTTTGCGATCGATCCTGTTGTTCATAACTATTACCTCCAGCCGGTCGTATATTTAGTATCTGTAATATTTTTGTTCGTATTATCTTTATTCGCCTTTATTCGCCCGCTACGAGCCTGAACGACCTCGGGACCGCGTCTGTCATCGTGATGACGAACCCGTACGTGAACGTTCCGTCTGCTGCGTACGTTACTGTATAACCGTCGTACCCGAGCTTAGAAGCTACTTTATATTCAGTCCAGTTTCCGTCCTTAAGTTCGTAGATCTTCGGCACGCACAGTTCGCGTATCCCTTCGATACGAACGGTCACGTTATAGTCACGCTCCCATTTTGACTTGTATTTTGTGTAGTCGCCTGCTGCGAAAGAGGGGAGCTCGCGTACGTTGGCCGCGCCGCCGGAGATCTTAAACTCTACCGTCTTTCCGTCCGCGGATACGATAGTGGGAACGGTCTTATCATCTTTCACGGCCCCCGATGAGGCCTCGACTTTGATCGGGTTAAGGAGCGTGTTTACGCGCACCATGCGGACGTTAGCGTCATCCTCGGAGAAGAAGTTGCCCCAGGGCATCAGAATGCAATTCAGACGGATGTGATCGCCTTTTTTGAACGAGACTTTCCCGGAGACGTTCAGCGTAAGAGCTGCGGAGTTATTGCCCTCCAGAACGGCGAAACCACCGGTGTAAGCCTTTCCGCCGATCGTTATATCATAGTCTTTCAGTAGGAAAGAAAGGTTCGACGAAACGTCAGATGCGGTGTAAGCTCCGGGCACGTGTGTGACCTGCTTGAAATAGTCGAAATAGGGGTATTCGCTGCCGAGCTCAACTATTCGTGTGCCGCCTTTGCGCGCATCCTCGATCACGCTTTCGCCGTTTTTATTCAGATATCCGAACTTTTCATACGTACCGGAGAACTCGTAAATACTGAAATCACGCTGGATATCCGCTATCGTGACGTCCTGGAGAAACTCGTAATCTATCTCGTAAAACGCACGGTTCTCGTCTGTACTCGGCATCTCGACGTGGCGGTACGTCTGAAATACCTTTCCGTCGAACGAAAGGTAATTAAGCGTGATGTCCGCAAGGTCCGGTCCGGCTGCGTCTATCCCGGTCATACCGACGTTCTCGGAAAGGTTGAAATTGCCGTCCGAATCGGTGTAGCGGAGGAAGATATGATTGCCGTTATTGGGATGCTGAGGCTGCTGGTCTATCTTGCTTTTGCGGCCGGTCGGTTTCCCGCTGCTGTCGAGCAGATCGACCTGCTCGTCAGACCAGTAAAGAGCCGATAGCGCACGGTGGTCGGGGAGACGGTTCCCGGTGCTGTAGAAGTTCAGGCAGTTAGTCTCGGTCACGCCGAGTGAAAGGTGATAGTAAGCTGTATGCCAGCGGATAGACGAGACTTGCTTGAGACGGTAATTTCCCCACTGCTCATAGAGGTTCGCGAGCGTTAACGTGTTCGATCCGCCGTTTTCCACCACCATCGGGAATATGGATAATCCGTACGCGTGACTGTCGTCGTCCGTATAGAACAGTTCCTCTCCGTCATGCGCGAAATTCTTGCACACCTCCACGCGGATGGGAAGGAGCATATCGTTATCGCCGAGGACAACGGCGCATTCAAGGCAGCCGTCGGTGAGCGTTTCTCCGCGAACGTATACGGTCCTGCGCGCGTCGCCGTCGGGGGAGGCGGTGAACCGTACGCGATGTTCGTCCAGAGGCCTTTCGTATCCGTTATCGAAGACGGTTACACCGATAATCTTGAACTTGTACGCGCCGGTCAGCTGATCATATCCGAGGAACGTATTTGCCCTGCTCGTGCCAACTTTTTCCACAGTGAAAACCACCGGATTCCGCTCGTTATGCGCCTCGGTCAGAAATCCGCTGAAGTCATGCGTCTCGTCGTTGTAAAGCCTTCTGGCCATATAGATATCTTCGCCGCGCTTTAACTTTTTACTGCCCCACGAGAGTTCCTGGGTAAGAACGTAATCGCCGCCGTCGATCTCCATGCCGAGCCTGCCGCAATACGTCTCATCCGTTCCTAAAATCACGCCGAAAACACCCGCGTTCTTTATATCGAAACCGACGTAAACGGCGCTGTTCCAATCTACACCGTCGATGGTGCTGTGATTTCCCGCGGTGTCGCCGATGATGATCTTCTCTACGTTGTCCACCGGTATCCTCGTAACGGTCCCGACGGCGTCAACGTTGTTCGAAGAGGCGGTGGCAACGAATCTGACGTTTTCGTTGACTTTGTCCGTGTACATGTTGTAGTTGCGGTCGAGCTTGAACTGCGGTATGCCGCTCCTGAGTTTTACCAAAGACACGTTCTTTATCGAGACCTTCTCACCGACGGCGCTTCCGACGTCGATCCTGAACGCTTTGAGATTTTTGGACATTGTCCCGCCCAGATCGTAATATACGACGTACGTATGGTATTTTCCGTCAGGGATCCCTTTAAAATCGATATGAGAATCGCCTGAAAATTCATTCCTGTCGCCGGCAATGTAAAACAGCTGCACGTCTGACGAACTGCATTTCATCGTTACCACGAACGCGTCGTAATCGGCCACTTTGTATTTTCCTTCCGGAAGCTTGAAGCATACGTAAGGGTCGTAAATACTCGTGACCCTCAGATTTACCGCACCTTCTTCTCCGGCATCTGCGCCGGTCTTTTCCATATCGCTCTTACCGGAGATATCGTTCAGTTCGAGCGGCTCGTTTTTATCGTATATCGCGTCTTCGCCGGGGAGGAACACCTGGTCAAGCAGGTGGAGGTTATAGTAATAATAACCCTGGTCGAACAGATTCGCCCTCGACGTCGAAGCTCCGGCGAAGAAGGTCTCTCCCTCTTTAGTCTTCATATACGTGTCCATCGTACGCTCGATATACGTCTGACCTTTGGTATTTTCTATCGAGCCCAGGCCGTTGAAACTCTCGTCGGAAAGGTTAAGCACCAGGCGCGTGGATGGATTCTCAAGGATATACTGGGTGTGTGAATTATCTTTGAAATAACCGTTGATCGCATTCACCGAATTTGCCGCAAACGTGATGGTATTCCCGAAAGGTCCGCCGTACGGTTTCACTTCTTCACGCTCATTCGGAGGAAGAGTTGCCGCCTGTTCGTCAGGCACGTCAGGTCCGACATCCGGAGTTTTACGGCACGACGTAAATGCGGTAAGTCCGATCGCCGTTACAAGAGCCATAATTATCGCTATGATCAACTTTTTTTTCATATTATAAGCACCCGTCTTTCGCAAATGTCAGATCTTGAACACTCTGCTGTACTCGTCGTATATTTCGTGGAACTCTTCGGAATCCTGCTTCATAAGATTGTGTGAATATTCGTGCGGGTGAAGTTCGCTGCCGGACAGTTCGATTATATCGAGCGCGATGTTGGAGCAATGGTCCGAAACACGTTCGCAGTTCGTAACGATATCGTTGAAAACGAATCCCTGGTTGAGAGTGCATACGCCGCGCTGCAGGCGGTCAATATGATTATGCTTCATATTATCTGCCAGGTCGTCAATAAGTTCCTCGAGCGGTTCAACTCTCGCTGCGGATACGGTATCGGCTTCCGTAAACGATTGCGTCGTGAGGTTCAGCACGGCGTCAACGGCTTTGAACATCACTTTCAGTTCTTCTCTTGCGCTGTCTGAAAAATGTATGCCTTTTTCATATAATTCTCTCGCGCTCTGGGCGAGGTTAAGGCTGTGGTCGGATATGCGTTCAAAGTCGGTCAGGGTGTGGAGGAACAGCGATATCTTTTTGCTCTGATCCGCCATCATCTCGCGGCCGGTCAGCTTCATCATATACGTGCCCAGACTGTCCTCGTAACTGTCGACGTTGTCCTCCATACGCTTAACTCTGTCGTACCCTTCGTCTGTATAGTTTTCGAACAGCGTGAACGCTTCCGTTATACCTTCTTTTGCCAGCCCCGCCATCTGCTTGATGTAGATCTCCGTCTGCTCTATCGCCAGTGCAGGGTGGGCAATGAATCTGTCTTCCAGTATTATCTCCGGCTTTTCATCCGGCTGTTTTCCTTTTTTATCCTTAATGATCGCGGTGACAACTTTTTCGATCACTCCTGTGAGAGGGAAGAGGATTATCACCATCGCAAGCCTCAGCACCGTATTAACGATCGCGGTCGAAAACGGGTTCATCACCATATTGTCCAAAGGAATCTCGATGAATGCGTCAAGCGTGTAGTAGATAACAGCGCATACGAATACGCCGAAAATATTTGCCACCGGGTACACCGCCGCGGCTCTTTTTCCTTCGACTCCTGCTCCGATCGCCGAGAGCATCACCGGGACCGCTGCGCCGATGCATATACCCATAAGAAGCGGCACAGCTTCCGAAAAAGATATGGCTCCCGTGACCGACAACGCCTGCAGTATACCTACCGCCGCCGATGCTGATTGGAGCAGCGCCGTGAACAGTATGCCGATCAGTATGCCTAAAAACGGGTTCGAAAGGGAAGTGAACGCCGACGTGAACCACGGCTCGTCACCCAGACCTCCTACCGCACCGCTCATAGTGCTGAGGCCGAACATCAGTACCGCGAAGCCCATCAGGATATTGCCGATCTGCTTCGTCGATTGCTTTTTGCTGATCATCCTGATAAGCACGCCTGACACAGCGACAATGCCCGTGAGTGTTGCCGTCGATGCTATTTCTCCGATCACGCCTCCGCCTTTTATGTAGCTGAGACATATGATCCAGCCCGTTATGCTCGTGCCCAGTATGGCGCCGATGATAACGTTTATGGCCTGTTTTACTTTCATCATTCCGGAGTTCACGAAACCAACCGCCATCACGGCCGTCGCGCTCGATGATTGTATCGCGGCAGTTACTCCTGTTCCGAGCAGTATGCCTTTCAGTTTCGTCCCGGACAATTTATACAGGATCGGTTCGAGTTTTCCGCCGGACAATTTTTTCAGTCCGTCGCCCATCAGTGACATTCCGAACAGGAAGAGGGCAATTCCGCTTACCAGTGCTATTATTTCCGATACACTCATATCTGCTCCTTGAATCGTTCAGTTCTGATCATTTTGCTGTGTGATCTGATCGTTTCGTCAGACGAATGTATTATGCCACAAATGCGGCAGGGATGGCAAATGGCAAGTTGCAAATGAATAATGGAGAATGGATAATTGGCGATGAGTAATGGAGAATGGAGTATTGGCTTTGAGTAATGGAGAATGGCTAATGACAAATTGCAAATGGCAAGTTGCAAGTTGAAAGTGGCAAGTGGCAAGTTGCAAGTGGCAGGCGAACCGAGTTATGGCACGAATTTTGGGTCTACTGCGAACCCCGGAATCGGTTCGCAGTTCGGTCAAACAAAATTCTTAGCCATTCACTCGGCTTCGCTGGCGAAAAATAAG
>JAEEGL014400460.1_pt1 | contig 10949 bp, 8 predicted proteins | sample 9134231 | NCBI WGS metagenome assembly JAEEGL01 (sample SAMN16246548, study PRJNA631951) | gut metagenome | biome: gut microbiome; feature: rumen; material: fiber-attached | host: Bos | place: Iran: Karaj | collected 2018-10 | reverse complement strand
GAAGGTTATCGGCATAACCGGAGGAGTAGGAGCCGGCAAGTCAACCGTACTTGAGATCATAAGGGAATATGCGAACTGCTATATCCTCATTGCGGATGAGGCTGCACATGAAGTGGAGAAGAAGGGGCAGCCCTGTTACCATGAACTGATTTCTCTGCTCGGCGACGGAGTGCTTGCTGAAGACGGAGAGATAGACAGAAAGCAAATGGCGCAGAGGATAATTGAGAGCGGCGGCGAAGACCTGCTTAAAAAGGTAAATGCGATAGTACATCCGCGCGTCAAGGAATATATCCTTAATCTGATCGATGAATACCGAAAACAGGATAAGGTTGATTACTTTTTTATTGAAGCGGCGCTGCTTATTGAGGATGGTTACAAAGCCATATGCGATGAACTCTGGTATATATACGCTTCCGAAGAAGTCAGACGCTTACGGCTTAAAGAGTCCCGCGGTTATTCTGACGGGAAGATAAGAGATATAATGAAGAGTCAGAATGACGAGGCAACTTTCAGAAAGTATTGCGACCGTATCATCGTAAATGACGGTGATATGGATGAAACAAGAAAGAGCATTATTGAGCTGCTGCAGAATAATTGATGAGGGGAACGGGAGAGCGTTATGGAAGAAGATAAGAAGAATCCGGGACAACTGGTATTCGGGCTTGACATAGGCACAAGAAGTCTTGTCGGAACCGTGGGTTATATGGCGGGCGGCAGGTTTCATGTTGTTGCACAGTGTGTAAGGGAACATGAATCCAGATCAATGCTTGACGGGCAGATACATGATATAAACACGGTCGGGCGTTCCATAGTAGATGTCAAGGAGAAGCTTGAGAACCAGATAGGCAGGAAGCTGAATGAAGTCTGCATAGCAGCCGCCGGCCGCGTTCTTAAGACGGTGACCACAACCGCAGAGCTGTATTTTCCGGAAGAAAAGGCGGTAGAGGCTGAAGACATACACAGCGTGGAGATGCTCGGAGTAGAAAAGGCATTTGAGGAACTTGCGTCCTATAATACATCAGACACTCGTTTCTACTGCGTAGGTTATACGGTTGTCCGCTATTATATGAATGACATACAGATGAGTGTGCTGCTCAAGCATAAGGCAAGGAAGATCTCGGTAGAGCTTATTGCTACTTTTCTTCCCGATGATGTCGTCGACGGACTTTACAGAGCTGTTGAGGTTGCCGACCTTCAGGTTGCCAATCTTACACTCGAGCCTATCGCGGCCATACAGGTAGCGATCCCCGAGAGCTTCAGGATGCTCAATATAGCGCTGGTCGATGTCGGTGCCGGAACTTCCGATATTTCAATAACGCGTGACGGCAGCATAGTCGCTTACGGAATGATCCCCATGGCAGGAGATGAGATAACCGAGGCCATAGTCAAACACTGTCTTGTTGATTTTGCCACGGGTGAGAGCATCAAGACTTCATACGGCAAGAAGATAATCAAGTATAACGATATAATGGGTATCCAGCAGAAGATAACTTCCGAGGAGATCGATAAGATCGTCGAGCCTGTCATCGGCAGCATGACAAGGGAGATCGGCGATAAGATCAAGGAGCTTAACGGTGACGAATCCGTAAGTGCCGTATTTGTTGTCGGTGGCGGCGGCAAATTACCGCTGTTTTCCCAGATGCTTGCAGATGAGCTCGGCATCAGCAGGGAGAGATGTGCTTTGAGAGGCGAGGAGGTCCTTAAGGAAATTGATTACCAGATAAAGGATCCACTGCTCGATCCGATGTTTGTAACACCTATCGGGATCTGCCTTAACTTTTATGATTCCAAGAATAATTTCATATATGTCAACTTTAACGGCGAACGCGTCAAACTGTATGATAACGGTCATCTGATGGTGGTGGATGCGGCAATACAGGCAGGCTTCCCGAATGAAGGACTTTTCCCGAAGAGAGGAAAAGCACTTGAATTTACAATGAACGGGACTCCTCATATGATAAGGGGTGAACTTGGTGAAACAGCCGTTGTCATGGTTAACGATGAAGAAGTAAGCATCAATTCTGCCATACGCGCCGGAGATAAGATCACCGTTAAGGAATCGACGGCGGGTGCTGAAGCGCATGCACAGATACGCAAGCTTAAAGAATATGAATCGACGATAACCGTTATAGTAAACGATACACCCGTAACGCTGCCCAAATATGCAGATGTTAACGGTGAACTTCAGTCCGGATATTATGAGATCCAGGAGAATGACAACATAAAGCTGCTTGACTATTATACCGTTAAGCAGATAGCCGAATTCATGGATGTTAAGCTCAAGGACGGGATGAACATATATGTAAACAACAAGCTGTCCGGTGAGGATACGCTTGTTTACAGCAACTTTTCCATAATATGGACACTTGAGGAACTAAGCCTCTCGGATGTGGAAAAGGATGCCGCTTATTCGGAGCAAAAAGCCATCGCTGACGATGACGAAAACGGGTATGATGAAGAGTCATATGAGGAAGAGTCATACGATCCCGGGGAATCCGGAGAAGGGGATGCGAATGAGGATGTGTCCTCACAGGATGATGATGCCGGTGATGCAAAGGATGCTGACGATCTGATTGATAACATGATGGCGGATACGCTTGATGCGTTAAAGAAGGTACGTGACGCATTGAATCCTTCGGATACGGATGAGGCTGAAGAAAAAACGACTGAGGCTGATGCGGGGGAAGCAGAAGCACAGGATATCAGCACACCGATTATCGTTAAGGTAAACGGCTCTGATGTTAAACTTACAGGCAAGAAGGATTATATCTATGTGGATGTATTTGAGTTCATTGATTTTGATCTCTCAAAACCTCAGGGACATGCGGTGGTGACCAGGCTTAACGGAAGGACTGCTGTATTCAATGAACAGATAAAAGCAGGGGATGAAATAGAAGTCTATTGGGAGAAATGACAGTAAGGGGATGAGAAAATGCAGTTATGCAGCATAGCGAGCGGCAGCAGCGGGAATTGTATTTATGTGGGTTCCGATAATACCCACATCATTGTCGATGCCGGTATAAGCGGCAGGAGGATCGAAGAAGGTCTTAATTCCATAGGGCTTAAGACGAGTGAACTTGACGGGATACTTATAACACATGAGCATTCGGATCACATAGCGGGACTCGGTGTGCTTGCGAGACGTTACGGGATACCGATGTATGCTACAAAGGGTACCATAGATGCGATAAGGACAATGAAATATCTTGGTAATATACCCGGTGAGCTTTTCACGGCGATAGAAGCCGACACACCTTTTACGGTGAACGATCTGAAAGTCAATCCCGTTCGGATAAGCCATGACGCGGCTGATCCGGTTGCATACAGGATAGGTAACGGGAACAGAGCTATTGGAGTTGTCAGCGATCTTGGGAAATACAGCGACTATACGGTTGACAGCTTCTTTGGTGTTGATGCGATACTCTTAGAAGCAAATCATGACGTGAACATGCTTCAGGTCGGCAAGTATCCATACCAGTTAAAATGCAGGATACTGGGAGACAAGGGGCATCTGTCAAATGAATCTTCGGGCAGGCTTTTGAGCCGCCTTCTGCATAACGATCTTAAGCATGTTTTCCTCGGACATCTGAGTCAGGAAAACAATCTGGCGGAGCTGGCTTATGAGACGGTAAGGCTTGAAGTACTGATGAGCGATAATGATTTTAAACCGGAGGATTTCAGGATCAAGGTTGCGCAGCGTGACCTTCGTTCCGAACTCGTAACGGTTTAGATTTGAGTAAAGGAGAGAAAGATGAAAAAGACAATCATAACCGTTGTGGGTAAAGATACGGTAGGCATTATTGCCAAGGTGTGTACATATCTTGCAAATAACAGGATAAACATACTCGATATATCCCAGACGATAGTACAGGACTATTTCAATATGATGATGATCGTTGATATGAACGATTCCGCAAAGCCTTTTGACGAGGCAGTAGATGAACTGCGTCAGATCGGTGAGGAGATAGGCGTTGTTATACGCTGCCAGCGTGAAGATATCTTTAAGAGTATGCACAGGGTTTAATGATCATTAGGTGGTGGTGTTATGATAAATATTTTTGAAGTAAACGAAACAAATGAGATGATCGAAAAGGAAAACCTTGACGTACGTACGATCACGCTCGGAATAAGCCTTTTAGACTGCATTACGGATGATCTTGAGAAATTAAAGGCAAATATATACGATAAGATAACGGATAAGGCAAAGGACCTTGTTGCAACTGGAAAGGCGATCGAGAAGGAATTCGGAATACCCATAGTAAATAAGAGGATATCGGTCACGCCGATAGCTCTGATCGGTGCATCAGCCTGCAAAACGCCCGATGATTATGTGGAACTGGCAAAGACGCTGGATGAAGCCGCACGTAAGGTGGGCGTGAATTTTATAGGCGGATACTCAGCCCTTGTCTCAAAGGGAATGACGCAGGGTGAGGAAAATCTGATAAAGTCGATCCCCAAGGCACTTTCGACAACCGAACTTGTCTGCAGCTCCGTAAACCTGGGTTCTACCAAAACAGGCATAAACATGGATGCTGTCCGCCTTATGGGACATATTATAAAAGAGACGGCGGAGGCCACAAAAGAGAAGGATTCGCTTGGATGCGCCAAGCTTGTGGTGTTCTGCAATGCTCCCGATGACAATCCGTTCATGGCCGGAGCTTTTCACGGAGTTACCGAAGCCGATGCTATCATAAACGTCGGTGTAAGCGGTCCCGGTGTTGTAAATACGGCACTTAAGAAAGTAAGAGGTGAGAATTTCGAAGTGCTGTGTGAGACCATAAAGAAGACCGCATTTAAGGTGACAAGGGTTGGCCAGCTTGTTGCGGGAGAAGCGTCAAGGATGATGAATGTTCCGTTTGGTATCGTGGATCTTTCACTGGCGCCCACACCGGCAGTAGGTGACAGTGTTGCCGATATACTTTGCGAGATAGGCCTTGAACAGGCCGGTGCGCCGGGGACCACAGCCGCACTTGCTCTTCTTAACGATCAGGTTAAAAAAGGCGGCGTGATGGCTTCATCATATGTAGGCGGGCTCAGCGGTGCATTTATACCCGTGAGTGAAGACCGCGGTATGATAGAAGCTGTAAGGGTCGGGAGTCTTACGCTCGAGAAGCTTGAGGCAATGACCTGCGTATGTTCGGTAGGACTTGATATGATCGCAATACCGGGTGATACCGCTCCTTCAACGATATCGGGAATGATAGCCGATGAAATGGCGATAGGAATGGTAAATCAGAAGACTACAGCGGTACGTGTTATCCCTGTGATAGGTAAAACGGTCGGGGAAGAAGCACAGTTTGGAGGTCTGCTCGGGTACGCACCGATCATGCCGGTAAACGGATTCTCCTGCGAAGCTTTTATCAGCAGGCAGGGCCGCATACCTGCACCCATTCACAGCTTCAAGAACTGATAGCTCATTCTGAAGTTTATATGATGATCATCTGTTGTTCATATTCTGAGATAAACGGCTGGCTGTATTTCATACAGGCAGCCTTATTATATAGCTCGGAAGCCTCGATATCCTCTGAAAACATCCTCAGGGCATGCGAAAGGACACGGCTGTTCTCATCCTCGTCAAATGTATCCCTGTTATTGGACATATAATATCTTTTAAGAACAGATGCCGCATCCGCGCACTTGGTTATTATGGGTACGGAGGTATTTTGTTTAAGACAATGAAGAAGCCTGTCGGCTTTCTGCCTAAATCCGAGTATTCGCAGATAATAGTTGTAACCGTCACTGACATACTCCTTCATGTTATCGGTCCTGATATCCAGAAGGATGTGGAGCAGGGCACGGCTTATCCTTGAGTAGGCAATGTCTTTTGATTTGATAAGTCCGATAAGATCCGAGTATGAAGAAGCCTGTTTGAAGGTTTTTGCAATTTTGGCTGCAATATTTGAAGATACATCAAGATACTGCATCAAGCGCTCGGTTTCCCTGCCGTTGTCGGTTAATTCCTGAAGCTTGCGGAACAAGATCAAAGAGAGATCGTTCTCACAAAGAGGAGGATACTTTTTAAGATAGTCCGACAAAATATAAAAGCTCTCATCCGGTATCCTGTCACTGAGGGCTCTGATATCCGGCGAAGATGTTTCCGTCATCATATTACAGGAAGAGAGCAGTTCATTCCTTATAGCTGTTGAAGAGAGAGCTCCTTTTGATGCATCGTTATGACCGGAACCGAAACGTTTGACAGTATGGAATGAAACACCCGGCATAAGCTTGTGCGCGGCGCGTATGTATGCCACTGCAAGAAGATTGTTCGGTGTTTTTAATAAATTACGTGCGTTATCATTAAGCCCCGGCAGACTGTTTATTGCAGAAGCGTAGTTTACGCCGCCCGCGATCATGGAATTTACGGAAGTGTTGTTCCCGTGATCGCTCAGGAGATCATCAAGAAGCGAAGCGGCCTCTGTAAGCTTTGAGATATCTCCACATTCGGAACCGAATGAAATACAGCCTGTTATCCCAGTCTTTGCGATCAGCGATACGGCTCCGTTGGCAAAATACTCCAGGCTTCCCGTTGAATAGTAAAGGGGAAGAGCGAGCACAAGATCGGCGCCGGACATAAGGACAGAGCGGATCCGTTCGTATTTGGATACTATCGCAGGGACACCGCGCTGGACATAATCACCTGACATTACGGCGATCACATGATCGGCATCCGTGTCCTTTCGTGCTGCTTCCAAATGTTGTACATGACCGTTATGTAATGGATTGTATTCTGCGATAACAGCTGTTATGTTCATTTTCGGCTAACCTTTTCGACGGGAATAAGACGCAGCAGAGACGCTTCGAGATCCTCAGCCCTTACAGGCTTTGTGATATAGTCGGAGAACCCGAGCCTCAGATATTCCTCCTCCATGCCGGTGACGGCGTTTGCTGTCAGCATGATCACAGGTGTATCCTTATTCAGTCCCTGTTCTGAAATGATCTTAAATGTTTCTATACCATCCTTTACAGGCATGCGGTGATCGAGGAGAATGACATCATATTTGGCGGCTTTGCACTTTTCTATTGCTTCATCACCGCTTAAAGCGGTATCTATTTTCATCATCGTGGGCTTTAGCAGTCCGACTGCGACCATGAGGTTGACGCGGACATCATCAACAATAAGTATGCTTGCGTCAGGAGCGGTGAAGCTTTCCCTGTGCGGCTTTATATCGTTGTTTGGACGAAGATCGTTCATGGGACCGACAGGAGTGGGATCCGTAACGCGCTGAGGAAGGACAAGAGTGAAACTGCTGCCCGAACCGGGAGTGCTCTTGACGTTTATATCACCGTGCATGAGCAGAGCCAGTTCCTTGGTAATGGCAAGCCCGAGGCCGGTTCCCTGGATGGTTGCATTCCTGTTTTCGTCTACGCGTTTGAAAGAATCAAACAGTTCACTCATATCATCGGCGGCAATGCCTATGCCGGTATCGGAGATCGTAATGATAAGATCCACTGTATCTTCGCCGGTCGTATCGAAGGTCATATCAACGGTGATCCCGCCTTCCATTGTATACTTGATGGCATTTGAAACAAGGTTTGTGAGTATCTGGACGATAAGTCCGGGGTCGCCGAAAAGCTTTGAAGGAAGATCTTCGTCGCAAAGTATCTTAAGGTAAAGATCCTTTTCACGTGCGGTGTGCTCAAAGAAATAGTAGCAGTCCCTGAGCAATTTGAACGGATCGTAATCGACAGGCTTTATCTCGGTCTTGCCTGCCTCGATCTTGGAAAAGTCGAGCACATCATTGATCAGTCCGAGAAGTACCTCGCCGGCTTCGCTTATGTTCCTGGAATACTCCTTTACGATATCATCATCCGCACAGCGCAGTATAAGTTCGTTCATTCCGAGGATGGAATTAAGAGGAGTCCTGATCTCATGGGACATATTGGCAAGGAAAGTACTCTTGGCCTTGTTAGCCTTATCTGCGATGATGCGGGCCTGCTGTATCTCATTCATAAAGAAGACGGTATCAGTGGTATCTTCTATAAGGAAATAGAATCCTATAAGCCGTTCGCGGGTGTCGTTAAGTCTGTTGTATCTGATATTATAATATCTTATATCATCCTCGTTTCCCGAGGGGGACTTCTTAATATAGTTCGCTGATGTGTTCCCGAGAGCCACTTCTTTCATGACAGTTGCAACGGGTTCGCATGTGTAGTCATATTTTTCCGGATCGATATCGAATTTATCTAGTGCGAATGAATTTGCATATATGCAGTTGTCGCTTATGTCGAAGATGATCAGTCCTTCATTCATGTCGTTGACGGCATGACCGATGGAAGCCGTCATAAGCCTTCCGGGAACGAAGGTCTTGATGCTGAAACATATCAGCCCGCCCGCTACCGCGTAGAATATAACGGAGGCATCGAGTACAAGCGCAAGAGTCATATATATGATATTGAGCACAACAACGAGCAGAAGGACCGAAAGTATCATTATATACTTGACCCTGTACAAACTGTAACTCTTAACTATCCTGTATATGATAAAGTAAAGCGCAGCCAGGATAGTCACATAATCGATCGCGAGATGGATATAATAAGGCGCAAGGAATCCTGTCTGGAAGAATACCGTTCCGGGAATACTGTCATTGCGGTAGATATAGAATGCATGGTAAAGGAAGAGGTTTAAAAACATCGAAACCGTATCCCCAAGCATCAGGACGGTAACCCAGGGCTTGAGCTTTGACATTATATTTTCGTGTTCAGTATATGATAAAACAAAACCGAATAGGAAGTATATTATCCAGTCGATGGAAGAAAAATATATGCAGTACGCAAGGGATGCCGCCGTCTCTCCGGGCGCAAGAGCTATAAATATATTGCCGGTGATAGCGATTATCGCAAATACCATGGCCATCCTGAGATTCCGGACATATCTTCCCGATGTTGTCCTTAATGAATGCATGATAAATATTATGCTCAAAATCGCCAGACAGTAGACGGCTACATATATAATCTTGATAAGCATGTTTATCTCCGTTTGAATAGAATCTTTTCATTATGATTATAACTTAATACGACGTCAAAAAAAAGAGGGATAAGGCGATAGCTTGCACTTGTATATGTAAAGGAATTGTAATAAACTGTTTATATCATTATTCGGAAGGAAGGGACTTATATGGGTTTTATAGACAGGATAAAGGAGAGGGCAAAACAGGACGTAAAGAAGATAGTGATGCCCGAGAGCAATGACAGGAGAACACTTATCGCGGCACATAAGATCCTCAAGGAAAACATTGCCGACATCATAATGGTAGGCAAGGAAGAGAAGATAATGGAAGGCGCAAAGTGGCTGGAGCTGGATCTTTCCAGGATTTCGGTGGTGGATCCGGAGACTTCGGACAAATTCGAAGAATACGCAGATGCTCTTTACGAACTTCGCAAGAATAAGGGAATGACTCCTGAAAAGGCAAGGGAGAGGCTGCTGACCGACTATCTCATGTGGGGCGTTATGATGGTAAAGATGAAGGATGCCGACGGAATGGTAGCGGGGGCATGCCATGCAACGGCTGATGTACTCCGTCCTTCGCTTCAGGTATTGAAGACCGCTCCCGGAGTTGAACTGGTTTCGGGATTTTTCATCCTTGATGTACCCAACTGTGATATGGGTGAGAACGGAACATTCCTGTTTGCCGACTGCGGCCTTAATCAGGACCCAAATTCGGAAGAGCTTGCAGCTATAGCAAATACATCATCCAAGAGCTTCACCAATCTTATAGGCGGCAAGCCCATTATCGCAATGCTGTCCCACTCGACCAAAGGAAGCGCAAAGCATGAACTTGTCGATAAGGTTGTCAGGGCGACCGAGATAGCAAAGGATAAATATCCGTACCTTAATATAGACGGTGAACTTCAGACAGATGCGGCTCTTGTTCCGGCGGTTGCCGCTGCAAAAGCACCCGGAAGCGAGATAGCGGGTCATGCAAATGTTCTGATCTTCCCCAATCTTGATGCGGGGAACATCGGTTACAAGCTTGTAGAGAGGCTTGCAAAGGCCGAGGCTTACGGTCCGATGCTCCAGGGACTCGCGAGGCCGGTCAACGATCTTTCGAGAGGCTGTACGGCCGATGACATAGTTGGTGTTGTTGCACTTACGGCTGTCCAGGCACAGATATCATAGGAAAAATCAAAAATACGTTGACAAAAGCTGAACGTATATGTATAATCTATCAAGTGTGCGAGAATCATATCGTTACTGCGTAGCGTTTGTGATATATCTTAGTGTTTGTAAGGAGGTGTAACGATGTCTATTTGTCCTAAGAATAAATCATCCAAGGGTCACAGGGATCAGAGAAGGGCCAATTGGAAGATGAGCGCGCCTGCACTCGTTAAGTGCAGCAAGTGCGGAGAACTGATGATGCCTCACAGGGTTTGTAAGGCTTGCGGTTCCTATAATAAGAAGGAGATCATTCCTCAGGACTGATCGGATTTATGACAGGTTATAAAGCTTCGGGAGCATTGCTTCCGAAGCTTTTTCTATCTTACTATATAATTTCTTGATTTTTCACGGAATCTTGGTTATAGTTATTTTTGGAAAAAATCTGTATTGTTATAGGGGTTTGATATGGTTAACGTAGCTGTGGACGTAATGGGTGGCGATAATGCCCCCGTCGAGCCGGTCAAAGGTGCCGTCAAGGCGATTTCCGAGGGAAATGGCATAAAGGTTTATCTCGTCGGGAAGAAGGACGTTATCGAAAATGAGCTCAAGAATTATCAGTATGATAAGGATAAGATCGAAATAGTCGATGCGGGTGAAGTCATCGATACAGGCGAGCCGCCCGTAATGGCGATCAGGAAAAAGAAGGATTCTTCCATTGTAAAGGGACTTAATCTCGTCAAGGAAGGAATATGTGATGCTTTTGTATCGGCAGGCAGTTCGGGAGCCATCCTTGTCGGCGGTCAGGTGATAGTCGGAAGGATCAAGGGCGTTGAACGTCCCCCGCTTGCTCCTG
>JAEEGL013795347.1_pt1 | contig 10949 bp, 8 predicted proteins | sample 9134231 | NCBI WGS metagenome assembly JAEEGL01 (sample SAMN16246548, study PRJNA631951) | gut metagenome | biome: gut microbiome; feature: rumen; material: fiber-attached | host: Bos | place: Iran: Karaj | collected 2018-10 | reverse complement strand
TTGTGTGCAACCTTATTCTATCACGAAAGGCGCGTTCCCGTCTTTTTATTTTTCGCCGCTCCGCCCCCCGCGGGGGGCGGAGGCCTTGCCTCCCGGCTGACCGGGTTTCGTTATTTCTCCCAGATTTATTTTACACTAACTCACGTTTCGATCACGGAATACTCATACCCCATTCCCGAGACGAACCCGAGCAGATCCTGCGTGCGCAGGACGAGCGTGGCGGTATCGTCGTTGGGATGCACGCAGATGCGCTCGTTTTTAAGGAGCGATGAATCGATCGCTATATGCAGCATTCCTTCGTCGTATGCCCTGCGCGCCTTTTGACCCGTCAGCGCCATTATCGAAACGGAGCCCCGCCTTGCCCCGAGCACGGATCCCAGCTGCTCGTCGCTGCCGAAGCTAAGGCGCGTGGAGCCCAGGAGCCTGCTTACCACCGACGTGCGGTAGGGCTTGTCGGGATCCATTAAAAAAAGAAAGAAGTTCGTGCCGTGCTTGTTTGAAAGGAACAGATTCTTGCAGTGACGCGCGCCGAGCTCCGCTCCGATGCCTTCGCAGAGCTCCATCGTTGACGCCGGGGCATGACGAAGCAGGGCGTATGGGATCGCCCTTGCTTCGAGCAATTCGGTTATCCTGCTTATTTCACTCACGTATCGCTCTCACTTCCCGTTCCCGCGCGGGACGCCGTTTAGCCCCGCAGCTTTGCCGCTTTAGAAGATTATACCACATAAAAGCGCGTTTGCAACGAAAAAAGGTTTGCATTTCCGTCCGAACTGTATTATTATGATAGATGAGATAATTTCAGCATATCGGAATGTAACTATGGAAGAACTGCTTAACAACGTTTCCGCCGCGCTCAGCGGCAATATGTGGCTGGCGCCGCTGCTGGCCTTTTTCGGCGGCATACTCACCTCGCTTATGCCCTGCTCCCTTTCCACCGTGCCCCTTGTGATAGGCTGCGTTGGCGGCGGCGAGACGAAGGGCAGGCGCGCATTCGCCCTGTCGCTGCTCTTTGCGGCCGGCTCATCGATCACGTTCATCGCGCTTGGCGTGGTTGCCTCGCTCGCGGGGCTGCTGCTTGAAAAGGCGGAGGTGTGGATGCATCTGATACTCGCTCTGCTGCTCATACTCATGGCGCTGCAGATGTGGGGCGTGATCGACCTGATCCCCTCCGGCTCCGCGCTTGCGGGAAGAAGGCTGAAGGGCAGCTGGGGCGCGTTCCTCGCGGGCCTGCTCGCGGGCATATTCGCCGCCCACTGCGCAACGCCCATGATAGTCGCCCTGCTCGCCATCGTGATCGACAGCGGCAGGATACTGTTCGGCATAGTGCTGCTGCTCCTGTTCTCGCTTGGGCACGCGATACTTTCAGTCGTCGCCGGCACCTCGGTGGGGCTTGTGCAGCGCATCACCGAAAGCCCCAAATACGAGCGGATCGGCAAGATCATAAGGATCGTTTTGGGTATAATAATACTTCTCGTGGCGCTGTGGCTGCTTTGGGAGGCCATAAGCGAGGGCCTTTTGGGGCACGAGCACGAGGCAAGGATCATTTCGGGGGTTTTGACCCTGTAAAGGAGTGAAAATGGCTGTTATAAAAATACTGGAAATGAAGCAGAAACGCAGGATGAAGGAGCGCCCCCTGCTGCCCGAGGCGGTCGGCGGAGCGCGCATCAAGCTATGCGCCACAGGCTGCTCGCACTGCAGCGCGATGCGCGAGAACACCAAAGCCGCAGTGAAGGAGCTGGGGCTTGAAAGCGAGCTTGAGTGCATATCCGACCTTGCGGTGATCGCGCGGCTCGGCGTCATGGCGACTCCATCGCTGATAGTCGACGGCAGGCTCGTTTCATCGGGCAAGGTGCTGAAGCCCGAGCAGATAAAGGCTTTGATCAACGAGATAATGAACGGACAGCAAGCCCCAAGCATCGTAAAAGGACTCAGGAACGAAGAATTGAATTGACGAGGTGTAATTATGAAATGCGCATACTGCGGAAAGAACAATAAGGACGGCGCCCTTTACTGTAAGCGCTGCGGGATCGGCCTTCCCCCCTCCCCGCCTCCCGGCGGGCCGGATAAGGCCGCGGGCGATCCGGGAACGGCCATTGCCGAGCCTCTGCCCAACGCATATGACGGGCAGCCCGCTCCTCAGCCGGCTGCGGCCGCCGCCAAGGCCTCCGATAAGAAGCGCGCGAGCAAGGCCAAAAAGCAATTCATCGCCGTTGTGGCGGTGCTGCTGCTCATCGCGGCGGCGGTGCTTGCCATCGTTATCGCCGTTTCCCTCAAGGGCGAGATACTGCCCGGCGGCAACAGCTATACCGTGCGCAGCGAATACGGCGGAATCGCTCACTTCCCCGTCGTCGTCTACCGGGGCGAGCTGATCGAGCCCGACGCCAACGGCATCACCAAGGCCGCGTGCTCGCTTGACGGCTCCACCGCGGGCATACTCACGGGCGACAAGCTGCTCTTCTGTTTAAGGGGCGGCAAGCAGTATCTTGCAGCAAGATACGTCACCGATTTTGCCGTATCCGTAAGCGGCAGCAATTTCATCTACCGCGATGAGAACGGCTTGCTGTGGAGCTTTGACTGCGGCGAGCCCGACAACGCGCCGGTGTGCATATGCAATGACCTTGTTTCGGATCACTTCGCCGTCTCGCCCGACGGAAAGACCGTCGTTTTCGGCAAGCAGACCGACAGTATGATGTATCTTTACAGCGACAAGAAGATCTCGACCGTTGCCGACAAGCTCTATCCGCTTGCGGTATCCAATAACGCCAGGCATATCTGGGCCTTCAACGAATCCGAGAACGCCTTCTACCACTGCGACAAACGCGGCAATCCCGTCTATATAAGAGACAATCCCGCCGGCGGCGCCAACGCCTCGGCAGCGTTCAACAGCACGCATGAGGAGATGACCTTCTCGTGCCTGGCGGGCGACGGCGTGTGCATCACCATGGTCTGCATGGGCGGCGCACAGCCCATCGAGGTGAAGAACGCAAGCTCCATGCTTTACCCCGTCTGCACCGTTTCGGGCCTGCAGACCGTGCGTGAGGCGGGCAGGTTCCTTGCGGTCACCTATCCCTACAAATCCTTTGAGGGAAGGGTTTTCGCGGGCGGCGAGCTTGTGCGCTTCTCGAAGGAAGGATCCGTAACGCTTGAGCCCAAGCCCTGCCTTGTCGCTCAAGTTTCGGACGATTACAACACCCTCTGCTACGTCTGTGAGCACACGCTCATACGGCGCGACCTTTCGGGCAAGACCGAGCCGGAAAAGCTTGCCGAGAACGTGAGCTATTTCCTGATGGCAAACAACGGCTCCAAGCTGTGGTACAGGACGCAGGACGGCGTGCTCGTGTGCGTCAAGGGCAATACCTCAACGCCCATCGCGCCCGGCGTGGGCACCTTTGTGATCACCCCTAACGGAAACGACGCGCTGTTCATGAGGGATAACTTCGTCTGCCGCAACAACGGCGGAAATCCCAACGCAAGCTATCTCTTCGGCGACGCTCCCTGTGAAGGACTGCTTGCCGACAGCCACGGCCTGTACGCCAACCTTGGCGGACAGTGGAGAAAGATAACCACCGGCGGCGAAAAGGTCAGTTGGGAAATGGGTCAATAAGGAATGCGATAATCGGCCGGAAGGATGAAGCCTTCCGGCTTTTTTTGCCGATGATGATCGGCCTCGGAGCGACTCAACGCTTCGTTGAGAATAAAAGGAAAGGACGCTTCTTTCGAAGCGTCCTTGGTGGTCGCAACAGGACTCGAACCTGTGACCCCATCGATGTGAACGATATGCTCTACCAACTGAGCCATGCGACCAAATATGCTGTTTTCACGGTTCGAAAAACCGAACCCGTTTCGCCTCGCTGTTTCATCCACAGGATGCGCGAGGCTCAACGCTCAATCGATGTGAACGATATGCTCTACCAACTGAGCCATGCGACCAAATATGCTGTTTTCACGGTTCGAAATTTCGAACCCGTTTCGCCTCGCTGTTTCATCCACAGGATGCGCGAGGCTCAACGCTCAATCGATGTGAACGATATGCTCTGCCAACTGAGCCATGCGACCGATTCTTTTCAGCCTTATTATTATACACCCATCTTAATCGTTTTGCAAGTGCTTTTTTGATATAAAATGAAAAAAAGAGTGTCGGGGAGATCCATTGCCGTTCTTTACACCTACTTTGGACTATGGTATAATCCCTGCGAACACGATCAAAAGGAGTTATTATGAACAAAACCGAAGTCAAAACGGGCCTTTTATTCATTCTGGCCGCGCTTGCGGCAAATTTCCTTGCGCTGGCGCTTGGACTAATCGGGATACTGCTCTCGCCCTCACACGGGCAGAGCATGACGGGGGCGGCCTCCCCCGCCTCCGCAGAGGGCGCGCTGCTTTCCGCGGCGGCTATACTGAGTCTGGCGGGGTTGGCACTGTATCTTTATGGGGTCATAAGGGCTTCGCGCGGGCATTACGCATTCCGCACGGCGCTTTACTTTGCGCTGGGCGGAGCCTCGGCGGGGCTTGTGGCCTCGTATTTACAGAGCGTAGGCAGCGTTTTTTCATCGCTTGCCGCGATTGTCAGCGTCGGCTGCGATTATTTGGCGATAAGAAGCGTGCTGAGCGCCTGTGAGGACGTCTCCCCCTTCGGCTTGAAGAAAGAGCTCCTGCCCGTCACGGTCATTTACGCGATAATGCTTCTCATCACGCTTGCTTCGGCGATCGTGGAGCTTGCCTTGTCCGATATGCGCACGGTCAATTATCTGAACCTTGCGGTCTCAGTCGTTTCAATGGCCGCGCTCGCGTTCTGTGCCGCGGCGCTGATCAAGGCGAGAAACCGAATAAAATAAAGCATTTTAAAGATAAAGGCGGTCCCGGTCGGGACCGCCTTTTGGGTGCTTGGGATTTTATCATGCAAGCCTGAGGCTGGCACGGAGGATAAGGATAGCATCCTGGGAATCAACGACTCCGTCGCCGTTGAAGTCGGCGCGCTGAGCCTGCTCGGGAGTGAGCTGGATGATATCCAGAGAAGCGCGGAGTATGAGCAGCGCGTCAACGGAATCGGCTGTGCCGTCGCCATTGACGTCGCCCAGTACGTAGGAGGGGATGGAGCCGCTGTACTCCACGTTGTCGACGTAGACGCAGTCGTCATAGTTGTTGACGCTGCCGTCCTTGGTATAGCGCCACTCGAACGTGTAGGTGCCGTTGGAGGGTGCGGTGTAAGTGACGGCAGTCCAATCGGTCTGGCCGGTGATGGGGCCTGCGGTCTGCGTGTTGTTCACATAGAACACGCCCTTGTCCCAGGGGTTGCTGGAACTGCCTTCACAGGAGGCCTTCCACTCAAAGCTTAAGGTTTCGCCCGCTTCCATATCGAGCACGAGCCTGAGGGTGGAGACGACGTTGCTGACGCCCACGCCGCCGGACTTGGCAGCTGCCCTTCCGTCGATCATCACGACAGTCCAGGGATAGGATTCGGTGGCGTTGGTGAAGCTCAGGGTGCCGCCGGTGACGTTGGCCGCCTCATTGAGATCGGGATAATGGAGCACGGTGACGGAGCAGTATTCCCTGCCGATCACGGCGCCGTCGACCTTGACGTCGCAGTAGATGCGGGTGCTGCCCTCGGCGATACCGTAAACGGTCGCGCCGCTCTTGCCGCCGGAAACGGTGGCTACGGCCTCGTTCTCGCTGCCCCAAACGAGCTCATACATATTGGCGTTGTAGGGCTCGCGGTTGAATGTGACGTTGGCTTCCGCGCCGGGATAGACCGAAACGCTTTCGTCAAGCGCATAGCTCTCGAGCGCGACGGGCTCGTTGGTGGTGTAGATAACGTTATCAACGTAGCCGCAGTCATCGCCCGAGTTAACGCTGGAGTCCTTGGTGTAGCGCCACTCGAAGGTGTAGCTGGCGGAATCGGGAGCGGTGAACACGACGGTGTTCCAATCGCCCGTGCCGCTGATCAGATCGCCCTGCTGAGCGTTGTTTACATAGAAGCCGAGCTTATCATAATTGTTTTCGGAGCTGACCTTCCAATCGAAGGTGAGGGTCTCTTCCGCCTGCATGTCGAGCACGAGTCTTAACGTGGAGGTGGAGCTGCTGACGCTGCCGTTGCCGGATTTGGCCGCGGCCCTGCCGTCCACGATGGCGGCGCCCCAGGGATAGTTGGCGGTGGCGGAGATGAAGTTCAGCCCGCCGCCCTCGACGTTAGCGGCCTCGTTGAGGTCGGGGAAATGGAGGACGTTGACGGAGCAGTAAGCGCGGCCGATGGCGGCGCCGTCTACCATAACGTCGCAGTAGATGCGGGTGGTGCCGTCGCCGACGCCGGTGATCTGGACCCTGCGGTTATTGCCGTTTACGGTCGCGATAGCGGCGTTCTCGGTGCCCCATACGAGCTCGTAAGCATTCGCGTTGTCGGGGATGCGGTTGAATGTGACGTTGACGGTGGAGGTGCGATAGACCTCAACTGCCTCGTCGCTCAGGGACCAGCTCTCAAGAGCTACGGGCTCCATACTGCCGCCGAAGAGCTGCCAATCGCAGTTGACGTCCTGGTGGGAGTCGGGATTGCTGGGGAAGGGATCATCGGGGCTCATTACGATCGCCCAAGCGTCGCCGCGGGGATCGGGCTCGCCGTGGGTGGCGATCATTACGTCGAACGCCTCGGCAACGGTGGCGTTGTTATACTTCATCTCATTCCAGAAGGTCGCCTCGTACATATAGTCGCCTGCGAAGGTGACCGACTGGGAGTAGCCGTAAACGCAGCCCGCGCCGGCGTCAAGCAGAGCGTAACCGGTGGTGCCGCGGCCGGAGGCCTTCATGCCCTCGCAGATAGCCATCCAGAAGATGTTGTTGGGCAGATCGGAAGTGATGTGATTCTGAATGTAGCGGCCGTCGATATATGCCGCGGAGCCGGAGGATACCGCCCAACCGTTGGAATAGTCCTCGGAGGTGATGCCGGCATTGGTGGTCAGGCACAGATAGGAGCTGGTGCCGGACTGGGTGCCGTGAGAGTCATAGATAACGACGCCCGCGTCGGGAGCGGCGGCGGCGATGGCGGGGCCGGTCGCGCCGGTGGACTGGAGGATGGTGACGTCACCGCCGGTGGCTTCGGCGATGGACTGCGCTTCCTGTCTGTACTGATCGGTGAAGCTGCTGTCATGGCCGTAATAGGGACCGACGAGCAGTACGTTCATGTTGGTGGGACCGTTCTTTGTGCCGTGGATGACCTCGACGGGCTTTACGGAATCGGCAAGTTCGGGATGGGTCGCCTGACTTGCAACGTAATCGTAGCAGCAGGCCATGCCGTCAACGGTGAAGAAGAAGCTCTTCTCGCTGATGCTGTCAAAGCTTGCCTTGTCGACTTCGGGATGGTTCAAAGCGGCCTTGTATATGGCCATAACGACTTCGGACCTGTCGGCGCCGGAGTTGACAGCCTGTTCCTCGACCGCCTTGAGATCTGCCCAGACGGAGTCAAGAAGCGCGAGCTTTTTCGCTTCGGTTTCGGAAGCGGAGATGTTCTCTGCCAGAGCGGCAGCGGGGATCATGGCAAGCACCATCAGAACGGACAGCACTATGCCGAGGAAACGTTTAAACATCATGGGATCATCTTCCTTTCTTTGAAGTTATGTATATTATATCACTGAATTTTAGCAATGTCACTATATATATATTGGTTTTGTGACAATCCGCGTAAAAAATGAACGGCCCCCGAAGGAGCCGTTCTGAGGTTTGTTGTTTGGGATCATCCCTTATGCAAGCCTGAGGCTGGCACGGAGGATGAGGATAGCATCCTGCGAATCGACGATGCCGTCGCCATTGAAGTCGGCACGCTGAGCCTGCTCGGGAGTAAGCACAACGATATCAAGGGAGGCACGGAGGATGAGCAGAGCGTCAACGGAATCGGCAACGCCGTCGCCGTTAACGTCGCCGTTAACGAATACGGGGATGGGCTCTGCGCCGGAGTAGACGACGTTGTCTACGTAACCGCAGTCATCACCGCTGTTGACGCTGTAATCCTTGTTATAACGCCACTCGAAGGTGTAGGAACGGGTGGTGGGAGCGGTGTAGGTGATGGTCGCCCAGTTGGTGGTGCCGCTGATAGCGCTGCCCTGCATGGAGTTGTTAACATAGAAGCTGAGCTTATCGTAGTTGGCCTCGGAGCTGACCTTCCAATCGAAGGTGAGGGTCTCGCCCGCGGTCATGTCAACAACGAGCCTCATGGTGGAGGTGGAGCTGCTGGTGCCCGCATTGCCGGACTTGGCAACCGCCCTGCCGTCCACGATGGCGGCGGACCAGGGATAGTTGGCGGTGGCGCTGGTGAACTCAAGGTTGTAGCCCTCGGCATTCGCGGCCTCGTTGAGGTCGGGGAAATGGAGGACGTTGACGGAGCAGTAAGCGCGGCCGATGGCGGCGCCGTCTACCATAACGTCGCAGTAGATGCGGGTGGTACCGTCGCCGACGCCGGTGATCTGGACCCTGCGGTTATTGCCGTTTACGGTCGCGATCGCGGCGTTCTCGGTGCCCCATACGAGCTCGTAAGCATTCGCGTTGTCGGGGATGCGGTTGAAGGTGACGTTGACGGTGGAGGTGCGATAGACCTCAACTGCCTCGTCGCTCAGGGACCAGCTCTCAAGAGCTACGGGCTCCATATTGCCGCCGAAGAGCTGCCAATCGCAGTTGACGTCCTGATGGGAATCGGGATTGCTGGGGAAGGGATCATCGGGGCTCATTACGATCGCCCAAGCATCGCCGCGGGGATCGGGCTCGCCGTGGGTGGCGATCATAACGTCGAACGCCTCGGCAACGGTGGCGTTGTTGTACTTCATCTCATTCCAGAAGGTCGCCTCGTACATATAGTCGCCCGCAAATGTGACCGACTGGGAGTAGCCGTAAACGCAGCCCGCGCCGGCGTCAAGCAGAGCGTAACCGGTGGTGCCCTGGCCCTGACGCTTCATGCCCTCACAAATAGCCATCCAGAAGATGTTGTTGGGCAGATCGGAAGCGATGTGATGCTGGATATAACGGCCGTCGATGTAAGCGGCGTTGCCGGACCTTACAGCCCAACCGTTATTGTAGTCCTCGGTGGTGATGCCGGCATTGGTGGTCAGGCACAGATAGGAGCTGGTGCCGGACTGGGTGCCGTGAGAGTCGTAAATGACGACGCCCGCATCGGGAGCGGCGGCGGCGATGGCGGGGCCGGTCGCGCCGGTGCTCTGAAGGATGGTGACGTCACCGCCGGTGGCCTCGGCGATGGACTGAGCTTCCTGCCTGTACTGATCGGTGAAGCTGCTGTCCTGGCCGTAATAGGGACCGACGAGCAGTACGTTCATGTTGGTGGGACCGTTCTTGGTGCTGTGGATGACCTCAACGGGCTTTACGGAATCGGCAAGCTCGGGACTGGCCGCCTGGCTGGCAACGTAGTCATAGCAGTTGGCCATGCCGTCTACGGTAAAGAAGAAGCTCTTCTCGGAAACGGAGTTGAAGCCGGCCTTGTCAACAAGGGGATGGTTCACAGCCGCCTTATAAACAGCCATGGTAACGTCGGCCCTTTCGGCGCCGGCGGCAACGGCCTGGGCTTCGACCGCATTGAGGTCTTCCCAGACAAGGTCGAGGAGGTGAAGCTTAGCGCTCTCGGTCTCCGCAGCAATAATGTCTTCTGCCAGAGCGGCAGCGGGGATCGCGGCAAGCACCATAAGCACTGCAAGCGCTATGCCAAGGAAACGTTTAATCTTCATAGAATCATCTTCCTTTCTATATGGATATGTATATTTTATCACAGTTTACGCTCCTTGTCACTATATAAAAAGCCCGTTTTGGCCAAAAAAAATATTATATTTTGGACATGGACGAAAACAGCCCGCCCCGGAGCTTTCCGGAGCGGGCAGATGCGCTTAATTTATCAGTTGAGAGCGAGCCTGAGCACGATCAGCGCGTCCACGGAATCCACGATCCCGTCGCCGTTGAGATCCGCCGCGCGAAGCTCGGAAGCCGTCAGGCTGACGATTCCGAGGGAATAGCGCATGATCAGCAGCGCGTCGACCGAGGTGACCTGATGGTCGCCGTCAACGTCGCCCATGACGACCGCGCCGGAGTATTCGACCTCCTTTAAATAGCCCGCGTCGGTAACGCCGTCTACGTAGGGATCCTTGACGAAGCGCCACTCGAAGGTGTAGGTGCGGGTGGTTCCCGCGGTGTAGGTATAGTTCACCCAATCGGTCTCGCCAGTGAGCTGAGCAGTCTGGGAGTTGTTCACGAAGAAGCGGAAGTAATCGAAATCCTCCTCGGCGCTGGCCATCCACTTGAACGTTAAAGTCTCCCCCGCCTCCATGTCAAGCACGAGACGCAGAGTGGAGGTGGAATTGCCCACCTTGGAATTGCCCGACATTGCGCAAAGCTCGCCATTCACGACGCCTACGCGCCAGGGATAGCTTGCGGTCGCGCTTGTGAATTCAAGCGTGCCGCCGGGAACGTTCGCCGCCTCGCTGAGGGTGGGCGTGTGCATGACGTTAACGGTGCACCAGGCGGTGCCGAACAGCTGGCCGCCAACGGTCACCTCGCACTTGATGCGGGTGGCGCCTTCGGCAACGCCGGTAACGGTCGCCCTGCGGGAATTGCCGCTTACCAGGACGATGGAGGTATCCTCGCTGCTCCAGGTCAGCTCATAGCCGCCCGCGTTGAAGGGCTCCCTTTCAAAGTCTATCACTCCGGTGAAGCCTTCGTAAATATCAAGGCTCTCATCGCTGAGCGTGAAGCTTTCGAGAACCGCCGGCTCGAAGAGGCTCCAATCGCAGTTGACGGTCTGTTCGCCGTCGGGATTCGAGGGGAAAGCGTCGACGGGGCTCATGACTATGGGCCACGCGTCGCCATAAGGATCGGGCACTCCGTATGCCGCCTTCATGGTCTGAAGCGCCTCGTTCATGGGCGCGCCTTCCTTCATCTCGTTCCAGAATATGGCCTCATATTCATAGTCG
>JAEEGL011108092.1_pt1 | contig 10949 bp, 3 predicted proteins | sample 9134231 | NCBI WGS metagenome assembly JAEEGL01 (sample SAMN16246548, study PRJNA631951) | gut metagenome | biome: gut microbiome; feature: rumen; material: fiber-attached | host: Bos | place: Iran: Karaj | collected 2018-10 | reverse complement strand
GTCCGGAAAGGACGGTGGGATAAGTGTTTGTATATCAGAAAAAGCTTCAATATCCCGTAAAGATCAAGAACCCGAACCCGGCTCTTGCGAAGATCATCATCACCCAATACGGCGGCCCCAACGGGGAGCTGGGAGCGTCCATGCGATATCTGAGCCAGCGTTTTGCCATGCCCAGTGACGTAGTAAAGGGCGTGTTGACGGATATCGGAGTCGAAGAATTATAGCCACGTAATTATATGTCAAGAGAGGCCCACACCCGTGGGCCTCTCCCCTTTTAGATCTTGAAATCAATCGCTGTCCGGCCCTTCGCCTTCTGCCCGCCGTCCATTGCCGCGGCCCAGGCGTCGCCGCCGTAATACCGGTCGATGATCTCCAGCAGCTCCCTGGAGGCGTCGCCCCCGATCTTCCCGGGAGCCTTCACGCCGCCGAACAATTTGGAGGCGTCGATCCCGCCGCCGATGCTGCGTCCGGGCCTGGCGCTGACGGCGCTGATCTTCGCGCTGCCGGAGCTGGTCCTTCTCCCGGACCTTCCGCCGCTCCGCCTTCCGGACCCGCCCCGTCGGCTGCCGCTCTTTTTCTCATACCCATGCCACGGCGTATACCGCAGGCTGTTCTCGTTATAAACTGACAGATACAGCACGTCCTTCTGTTCCGGCGTCAGATCCAGGGCGTCGATATAGGCGCACACTTTCTCCTTCTTCGATCCGGTGATGGCCTTCCCGTAATCGTCATAGTCTGCTTTCATCTTGCCCAGCTCGATCTTTGCGGCGATGGCGTCCGGCAGAGGGATCCCTGCCTTCGCCGCCGTGTCTGCCCAGGTCGTCCAGTTGTACTCCGTCCCTGCCGGCGTCCAGCTCGGGTCCGTTTTCTTCATTCCCTGCGCCGTGGCATAATCCTGCAGCAGTTTCACCATGGCCTTTTTGGTCTGATCGTCGGCGGCCTTGTAGGCAGCGCTGCCGGTCAGCGCGTCGCTGTACTGGGCGATGACCTCTTTCTTCGTACCCTCGTGCACCTTGGGCCCGGTCCCGGAGGTATACCCCGCCTCGGCGGAGATTCCGGTATGCCAGGGAGCATACTCCAGTCCGGAGGTATACCCGGCCATTTCGTACAGCAAATCCTTCTGTTCCTCGTCCAGGTCCAGCCCGTCGATATAATCCACGACCTTGCTCTTCTTGCTGACAACGGTCCGTCCGGTCTCTTTGTCCGCGGTCATACCGTTCATGGTAACCAGCGCGCCGATGGCGTCGGACAGATCGATCCTGGCCTCCACGGCCTCGTCGGCCTTCACGGTCCAGCCGTAGGTGCTGTTGCCCTCTGCGGTGTACTCCGGATCCGCGCCCATGCGGGCCTGAACCGTGGCGTACTGATACAGATGGTTGACCATGGCGGCCTTGGTCTTGTCGTTTGCCTTCTCGTAGCTGTCAGACGTGATCAGCTCCTCCAGGTTATCACCCACAACGCCGCCCCAGGTGTCGCCGTAGGCGCCCCGGTCCTTGATCTTTACCTCGTTCCCGCCGTAGCTGAAGCTCTCGGGGATCTCGGTGGGGATGGCGGTATTGTACCCGGCCTTATACAGCCGGCTCAGCTCGTCGGTGGCGGCCCGGTCCAGCTGCACCCCGGTCCGGTTGCGCATGATGATGTTGGCGGCCATGCCCACGGTGTCGTCGTCCAGCTTCTTTATATCGGACTTGTCGATCCCGCCGAACAGGTTGTTGTACTCCATGACAACCTTGGGCCATTTCCACCCGATCAATGCGGTCAGATAGGTCTCCGCGTTCTTCACCGGGATGCCCCAGGTCATGGCCAGGGTCTCCGCTGCGGTCTTCACGGCGCCGGCGGTCTTTCTCGGGTCGTCTGCGTCGATGGCCTTGAAGATGTTGTTGATATCGTTTATGACATCCTCCGCGTGGGACAGGGCGCTGATATCCGGCGCGCTGAACTTTTTCCCATGGAACCACCCGTCGATGATGCTGTACGCCTCCGCGCCGCCGATGATGGACCCGGCGGTGGTTTCCAGCAGGTCCTTCCCCAGCTGCTTGGTCACGCTCTCAGCGGTCAGCTCGCCCTCGTCGTCCCGGTAGTCGTCATCCTTCCTCCGCAGGCCTTTGAACGCCGCCTTCACGGCAACGTACAGGGTGTTGGCCGCGATCAGCCCGCTGACGGTATCCGCCGCGTACTTCCGCGCCGCCTTCTGCTCGGCCTCGGTGCCGTTCTGCGCTGCCCGCAGGCGGCCCATGGCTTCGTACATCATGCCGTAATACTGCAGCGGCACGGTCTTGTACATGGTCAGCATCTTGGTCAGCTGAGAATCGGACCGCAGGATCTGCGCCCGCTCCATGTTGGTATAGTTGGGCTGCGTGTCGTACACGGCCCGGTTGAACACCTCCGCCACGGCCTTATAGTAGGGATCCGTCCCCGCGTCGATCTGCGTCTTGCTCCCGGGCTTCATGCCGGTGTCCTGTTTTACTCGGTACTCCGCCGCGGCCCACAGCCTTTTCACCGTGGCCCGGTCCATGCCCTGGATCCAGTTCACTACCTTGGAAGAGAGCGCCTTCTGCCCCAGCGTCTTGTTGGCTGCGGCCTTGGCGTCGCCCAGCTCCTGGGTGCTGTACCCCTGGGACCGGTACCACAGCAGCGGCGTGTACTTCTCGATCAGCTTCTCGTCCACCTTATGGAACAGGTTCAGCCCCGCGGCAAGTCCGTCCCAGCCCACCACCTGGGCGGCGCCGGGATAGGATGCGGTCTGCGAGACGGCCACGGAGGGATTGACGGACAGTGTGGCGCCGGCCAGATTGCCGCGCAGCCAGGCGAGCCCCCGGCTCATCATGTCCGTTTTGCTGCCGCCTCCGCTCTGCAGGTCCGCCAGCATCTTGGTGATGTACTGCTGCGCCCCGCTGCCCCATTTCTTATTCATGCTGTCCTTGATGCTCCCGGCGAAGGCGTTGCCCTCTTCATGAAACGTGTAGTTATTCACGGCCTGGAAGTTCCGGATGGGGATGGCGTAACCGTAATACCGGCTCACCTTGTCGATCTGCCGGGCCAGCACGTCGTAAGCGTCGCACAGCCGGATGGGGTTGCCGGCGTGTACGCGCTCGTTGGCGATGGAGCCGATGCCCTCCACCGTGGCGGCCCTGGCCTCCCCGGCCACGTCGGATCTGAGGAAGCTGCTGTCGGTCTCGATGGGGAAGTAGTTGTCCACCCCGGCCCGCTCGAAGCCGTCCAGCTGCATGCTCACCTCGTTGATGGCGGCCTTGCTCTGCTCGTTGAAGAACTTCTGCAGATACCCGGCGAAGGTCTTCTCCTCCGGGGTCAGTGTGCTGGCGATGGCCCGGACGGCCTCCGGCTGCATCTTCACCTTCTGGCCCTGGGCGTATGCCTCGGAGATCTTCCCCTTCTGATACAGCGCCTTGTCGGGGATCACCAGACCGCCGGTCTGGATGTGCCGCAGGTTGTCGTTGTTGAGAGAGTGAAGATACAGTGCGATTTTCATCATGGGTGTGATCTCGATACTCTGCCCGGTATACCCGCTCTTCCCTTCCATGTCCATGCCGTTGACCACGGAATAGGTGCTCCAGGTGGCCTTCTTCCCGCTGGCTGTCTCCAGCCACTTTCTGTTTTCCTCGTTACCCATGAAGGGGGCGAAGCTCTGCATGGCCCGGCGCTGGAAGTCCAGCATCCGCGTCTGGCCGTTTTCCAGACTGGCGGCCAGCTTCTTCATGGTGCCGTTCTTCCACCCGCCCAGCAGCTCCAGGAACCGTCTGGGGCTCAGCTGCTCCTCGGCGAACCACTTCTGTAGAAAGCCCGGCTTGGCGCCGCGGCTGGCCTGGATCTCCTTCCTCGCGGCCTCGGCGGTCTCCTTCACGCCGGCGTCGAACTCCCCGCCGATCAGCTGATTGGCGGTCTGCACGGCGTGCACCAGCCCGGCCACGGTGTTCCCCAGCTCGATCACGTCGGCGATGTCCATCTCGTTCAGGTGCATTTTCTCCAGCCGGCCGATCTTTTCCTCCACATAGGGATTGCGGATGAAGTTGCCGGGGTTCTCGTCGTCGACAAAGCCCTCCTGCCTGGCCTTCTCCTCGTACACCTCCCGCAGCGCCTGCAGGTTCTCGATGCCGTAGGGCGTCAGGCTCCTGGCCTGGGTGTCGATATCCTTCAGCACCTCATCGATCTGAGTCCGGACCTCCGGCGCGGATTTGCCCCGCAGCCGTTCCAGCTTCTGCAGCCCTTTCAGCACCTTCTCCCGGATCTTGCTCTCCCGGCGCTCCTGGGCCTTCCGTTCCATCCGGTCCTCCCAGCGCTTCCGCTCGGTGGCCATGTCGCCGGCGGCCTTATTTTTCAGCGCTACCTCCAGTCCGGCCTTTTCGGCAAAGGTACGCAGCTCGCTGTCCAGCCGGTTATACATATCCTCGTAGATCTTGTCGATGTCGGTATCGGTGTAGCGCGCCTCGTCTTCGATGGCGTCGGTGAGCTTCTGCTGGCTGTCCCGGCCCCTGTTCGCCTTGTCGATCAGGTTTTCCAGCATATCGCTGAGGGCAGCGTCCGCGGGGAACATGCTCTCGCCGTAGGTCTCGGCCATCTGGCCGTTCACCGCGTCGATCTTCATATCCGTGGGATTGCTGGTCAGGAAGATCCTGGCGCCCCACGCCTTTTTGTAAAGATCTTGCCAGTTGTCCCCGATGTCGGCCCGCTCCTGCTCGTTGACGTAGATCCTCGTCCCGTTCAGGTCCTCCCGGATCTGCCGGAAGGTGGGGTCCGCGGCCTTGGGGACCATGCCGGCCTCCATGAGCGCGCCGAACAGCGTCTGCTTGCTCTGCTCATCCACCCGGCCGTCCCGCAGCATGGCCTCCAGCCTCTCCTGGATGGCCGCGCCGGCCTCCTGCCGCACGCCCTCGGGGGTGTGGAACAGGTTCATGATCGTGCGCCTGGCGTCGGCCACGCTCTGGGTGGGCTTGTTGCCCTTGACCTCCACCCGCTCCCCGGCCTTAGCCTCGCCGCGCTTTTTCTTCCGGCTCTCCAGCTCGTCGTTCATGATCTCTAACGTCTGCTGCAGGTCGGCTCTGTGGCTTCTCTGGGCCTCCGTCAGACCGGTTGTGCGTTCCAGCCGGTTGAGGGCGTTGATCTCCTCCTGGGTGTTTTTCACCCGGCTCCGCAGGGTCTGCGTGGCGGCCTCGGCAGCGCGGTTTTCCTTCTGCCTTTTGGCCTCCGCCTCCGGATCGAACTGCCCGAAGAGCTGCTGGGTCAGTGTGGGGCCTTTCTTTTTCTCGCTCTTGTGCTTGTCCATCTCGGCGTCCTGCCTGGCCCGGGTCTGCCCGTCCACCGTGCCGGCGGCCCACTCGGCGGCCTCGGCAATGCTCCCGAAGGTCCGGGCCTGGCTCCGCTTCCCGTTGAAGTCCACGCTGGCCAGATAGTGCCCGTCGTTTTTCCGGCGGATGGTCATGCGGTACTCCCCGGTGTCGTTCTTCACCTTGCCCTCGCCTACCTCCAGCAGGTCCGCCTTGGCCTCCTCGGTGGTTTCCCGGGTCTCCAGCTCCCCGCTCGCCCCGGCGGCGGTGTCCTCCGCCGCGGTGCGCTCCGCTGGTACTTCCACCGAGGCCGATCCCGTTTGTGCAACCGCCACATGGTTTCCCACCAAATCCGAATTGACAGCACTGACCAACTGTGCTACACTAATAGTAGGAGCTGACTTCAGATCGATCACGCCTTTAACAAGCGTATTTGACGATTTGGAGGAGGCTTCTTTTATTTCCAGTGTTTTCAGATTATAAAACCGTGGGTTTGTCTCACCGTGCGCGTACAAGGAATCGACTCTCATGATAGCTATTCTTCTACCTGTACCTACATCACAAGGCGCAGCAAAAATGTATTGGAAGAGTCTGTGTGGGTTATTTTTGTTGGTCAGCTTTTTTTTGCTGTCGATATTTGTGTCGATTACACCAATCAGCTTTGCATTCTGAAGCAGCGATTTGATTCCCGTTAGCGCCTCAAACGTTTCTTTCGTATTATAGTATTCAGCATAGGCAGCGCTGTCGGAGTATCCGCTTTTCCCTACGATGATATTGAATCCTGTGTCTTCATTCTCCACCGTTTGAGGTGGGAAAAAAACATTGTCTCTGGACTTAACCAAATAATCTTTTTTTCTTGTATTCTTTATTTCGGCCGGAGCCCTGATGACAACATCCGCTATCGGATCTTGATCATTTCTTATTCTGCTTTCAAATCTATCACTAAATGGAGATTTTTCTCCGAGTCGTGCGTTGACGTCAGCAACTCTCTCTTTTAGTAGGTCCCTCCGGTTAACGTTTGATCCGTCTTCTCTCTTCAGCACATAATCATTTGCTTTGGAGTCATAGAACGGCTTGGTGCTATTGTCTCTGTTGTCTCTGCCGGCTCGTCCCTCTGTCGGTCCTCCGGCAGTTGCTTCCGCGCTGGCATCCCGCTGCACCCGTCCGGCGAGATCTTCCCGCACGGCCCGTACTATTTGTCTACCCTCGCTGAATCGGTTCATCCCGGCATAGGCGTCCGCACCGATCTCCTCATGGATACGGTTCATCACCGCATCATCGTCCATGCTTTCCCAGGCATACAGATCCTTGTAGCTCTCGAAGTATTCCTGTTCCAGCTGCAGGAACTCCTCCCGGCTCATTCTGCCCCGGATAATGTCATTGGCAGCCGCCACGATTTCCGGATCGGCGCCAGCGGCGCCGTGGAATAGCTCGTGCTTCACGATACTGTCGCTGCCGACCTTCCCATCCGTCCGGAAGTATACCTTCCCGTTCTGGATATAGCCGTTTACGCTCACCCCGTTGACACGCAGATCTCCAGCGAAGGCCACAGGCTCCAGCCCGGCAGACCGCACCTGATCGGCGGCAGCCCGTACATCCTCGCTCTGCCGCTCCATATCCAGTACAGTGATAGTGTCTGTATCCGAGCCTTTGGGGATCCCCAGCTCGGCGGGCGTTACTTCTCTTCCGTTCCGTAGATCTGGTCCGCCAGCCTCAGAAACGCCCTGTGAAACTTCTCCCTGGCCGCGGCTTCCTGCTCCGGCGTCCTGCTGATCGGCTTCTGCCCCAGCTTGTCCACCGGCACGCTGATCTGCATTCCCGTCTTCGGATTCGTTATCGTAGAGGTCTTCATAATTTGCACCCTTTCTCCTTAATGCTTCCTCCAGCGCCCGCTGCATGGGCGTTTTTTCCTCTTGACTTTGCTCCTGACTGCTGGTATCCTGAGAATTAGAAGAAGCGTCTTTCCCGGCACGGGCGGCGTTGCCGCCATCGGAGCCAGAAAAAGTGGGGAAAGGAGCTTCTTTCATTTCTCCCACGTTGTACACGGTGTAGTCGCCGTTGGCCAATCCTGTGGAGAGTGTGATCCTGTAATACCTGCCGTCGAAATCCCTGAAATAGACTGTCCGGTATTTCCATCCGTCCTTTGCAAAGTCATGCAGACCGCCGCGATCCGGGACGGGCGGCTTGCCCCGGTCGTTCATTTCGGACGCTTCCGCCAGCTCGTCTATATGGGCTTCGGCGTTAACTTTGGCAAAGTATTCGTCATCTGTCATAACTCTGCCATGTCCGCTGCCGTCTTCAACATAGTTTCGAAAAGCCGCTTTCCCTGCAGTGTCCTTTGTCAGCAGCAGGGTATCCCCATCCATAGTGACAACAGGGACGTCCTCTCCGTTCCTGATTTTCCCGTTGATGTACTCGGTGATCTGTTCCCCCCAGGAATCCGGATCGTTGCCCATGATCACCTCTCTGTCTGCCTTGACATACTTGCGCCCGTCAGGCAGCGTCTCTATACTGGCACGTCCTTCCTGCTCCGATTGTGCCCTCTCCACCGCCTCGGCCTCCGCCGGGGCGTTTTTCTTTTCCTCCTCTGCATGTCCCGTCATGACGGCATCCACGGCGGCTTTGGCGTTTTCATAATCCGCCATCTTTGCCTTGAAGTCCTCCACGCTCTCCGCGTCAAGAAACTCCGCCAGCACCTCGATCTCCCCGGCGCTCTCGGCGTCGTAGGTGTTTATCAGCTGTGCCACGTTCTCCGCCGACGTGTTCAGCACCCGGGCCGTCCGGCTGATGCTGGCCCGGTTGGTTGCATACTGCGTCCCGCTGGAGCCAACCGTGGCCAGCGCGCCGCCCAGGAAGGACAGCACCTCATCCCCCAGGATGGAAAGCGCCGCCCAGAGCTCCGGATTCTTTTTCTGCGCTGGCGTCCCCTCGGTCCGGAAGTGCTCAATGAGCTGTGTGAGCCCGCTCTCCTTCGTACCGAAGATGTTGTCCACGATCAGGTTGACCGCGCCGTTCATAGCGTCGGACATGACCTCCTCCACGCCCTCGGGGATCATGTTCAGCGCCATGGTCTTCATAAAGTTTAGCGGATTGGCTTTGATGTTCTTGATGACCCACTCGCCGCCGATCTTTTCCGACATGTACTCAATGCCGCCCCGGACCAGGCCCAGAGTCAGCGCGCCGGCGTCGGAGTATCCTTTTTCCTTGCTCTCTGCGATGGCGGTGCTCGCCACCTCGCTGGACATGGTGAGCGAGCCGATGATGTTGGTTGCCTTCATCAGCGCGTCGCCCTCGGCGCCGGTCATTCCTCCCAGCCCTTTGGCCACGATGGCGTTCATGGCGCTGTCAAGTGCGCTCATGGCCGTCTGATAGGCAAAGCTGCCCACCTCGCCCATGTCGTCGGAGATCCCCCCACGGACGTCCTGTGTCAGCCTGCTGGCCGTTCTCAGCTGGGAATAGGGATCTATCCCCTGTCCCGTGGCGGTGCGGTAGGCGTCCTCCAGGTTGGCCATGGCGCTGTTCACGGACCGCACCGGCTGCTCCAGCACCGTCAGGGCGCTGGCCGCCAGCTCGTTGCCGCTCAGCCCCGCCTGGCCGTCGTCCACGTCCTCCAGGGTGCTGTTCTTCAAGCCGGAGTAATACTGCCGGTTCAGTACCGGCGTCAGCTCGGCCAGATAGCCCTCCGCGGCCTGGCGGCCCTGGGTGGCGTAGATGTAGTTGTACACGCCGATCTCGTCGTCGGTCATCAGCCCGTAGATCCCCAGCCGCTGGGCGTCGTTGCTCAGCACGGCCTGCTCGTCCGCCCGGGCCCGGAAGCCGTCTATGTCGTTGATATAGTCATAGGTCCGGTCGGTGTCCGCTCCCCGGCCCAGCCGGCTCTCTCCCGCCTGGGAGTATCTGCCGTAATCTCCCCGGCGCAGGATCTCCGCGTAGGGGCTCTCAGACAGTCCGCTCTCCCGTTCCTCCGCGGCGGCGTATACATTCCCCAGCGCGTTCTGCACGCCCTGCGGAGCGTCCTGCAGGGCGTCGTAGGCATCGGATATCCTTCGGGCCTCTCTCATCAGATCCCGGCCCTGCTGGGCCTCCTGTGCCATTCGCTCCTGCTCCTGCCGCTGTCTGGCCGCATACAGGTTTTTCCCCTGCCTGACCAACTCCCGGCCCTGCCGGGCGTCAAGCGGCTGATCCCCCACGCCCAGCACCGAAAAAGGCGTTGCCGTGTTCTGCACATTCCGTGCGCTCCCCGAATGAGCGCTCGGCTTCCGGACCGCTTTGGCGTAGGCTCCCGTGCCCGTATCGGTCTGCTGCCTCTGCGTCTGGGAGTAAAGGTTCTGCGCCTCAGCGGCCTGCCGAATCTGCTCCAGGTGTCTGGCATAGGGGCTCTCCTGCTCGTCCCTCTTTTTCTTTCTGATGCCGGAAGCGGAGGCAGTTTTCGCCGCCTCCGCCGCTTTGTTGATATTGTTCAGAGCCCGGTCCAGGGCTTCCGTGTTCAAAGGTTTGGGCATTGCGTTCCCCTCCCATCAAGCGAAGCCGTTCCAGGCACCCCTTGCCTGCGCGGCCATGATCGCATCCGCATAGCTCGTGTCGGGTTTTTTCGGCGGTTTTCCTCTCCTGCCGCCGGTCCCTGTATCGGTGTACTGCCCGATGGCCCCGTCTCTGCCCGCATAATAGCTGCTCCTTTGGGGCGCGGCAGCTGGATCGTCGGGGCCGGTGGGGGCAGTGTCCGGCGTTGTGCCGGTTTTCCTCCTGCCTCCGCCTCCGCTGCCCTTCTTTCCTCCGCCGCCGGCCTTTTTGAACAGCTCCGGGTGCTGCTTCCGGAACATTCTCTCCAGATAGGCGATCTCCTTATCGGTATAGCCCAGCTGCCGGTACAGGCTGAAATCCCCCTGGGCCGCCATGGTGGCCGCCCGGGTCTCCAGATCGGCCCGCTCCTGCTGGAGCTGCTGGGCGCGCAGGCTGTTCCGCTGGCTGTAGTAGTTCTGCAGGGCCTCGTTGTCGGCGGCGTCTCTGGTGGCCTGGGCCTCGTAGAGCCGCTGTGCCAGGTCCCGGCCGTAGTCTGCTTCCTGGCCCAGTCTGGCCTGCTCGTTGGTGTTCAGCGCCTCCTCGTAGGCGTTTCCCATCCGCAGGCGGCTGCTCTCCGTCAGTCCGCCGGTGTAGCCCTGGGCGGCCAGCTGCTGGGGCAGGGTCCTCTGCCGCTGCATATAGTCCCTGTACAGCTGCCGGTTGGTCCCCTGATATCCCCGGTTCAGGGCTTCCACCTGGGCGGCGCTGGCCTCTCTGGCCCTCGCCTGGGCGGCTTCCAGGGCCCGCTGGTTCTGATCCCGCTGGGCCTGGTAGGCGGTGTCCAGATCCCCGTACATGCTGTCCCAGTAGCTTGTGCCGGTCCCCCGGCTGCCGCCCTGTCCGGCGGCGCCCCCGGCGGTCTCAACGGCCTGGCCCGACCCGCCGAAGGACGCCAGCGTCCCGCCGACACTCCCGCCGACATCAACAGCCTGGCCCCCTCCGCCGTAGGACGCCAGCACCCCCGGCTTTCTCTCGCCGGCGCCGTCCACATAGGATACGACCCGCTGTCCCTGCCCGCCGGTCCCGGCCAGCGTACCGGCGTTCTTGTTGGTGTAAAGCTCCCCGCTCATTTATTTTTTCCTCCCTTTTTGGACTCTGTGCACCGGG
>JAEEGL010608779.1_pt1 | contig 10949 bp, 7 predicted proteins | sample 9134231 | NCBI WGS metagenome assembly JAEEGL01 (sample SAMN16246548, study PRJNA631951) | gut metagenome | biome: gut microbiome; feature: rumen; material: fiber-attached | host: Bos | place: Iran: Karaj | collected 2018-10 | reverse complement strand
TACAAAGAATGCCGCCAGTGCCCCAGAAAGTGCGGCGTTGACCGAAGTTCCTCTGCCCAACTCGGCTTTTGCCGCGAACCAGCAGATCTTCGTATTGCCTTTGCGGGCCTTCACTTTGGAGAAGAACCCCTTGTAACAGTTTTTGGTGGCAGTGGAACCATCTTTTTTACCGGCTGTACCCTTCGCTGTGCCTTCTGCCAGAACTATCAGATTAGTCAGGACGGTTTTGGCCGTGCCGTAGATAAGGCAGAGTTTGTTGATATCTGTTTGAAACTGCAGGCAGCCGGAGCAGAAAACATAAATCTTGTTACGGGAAGCCACCATATTCCCCGCATTGCAGAATACCTTAGGGCAGCCCGCGACGGCGGAGTTACAATCCCCTTCTGCTGGAACTCTTCGGCTTATGAAAATATAGAAATGCTGGAACTTTTAAAGGGCCTTGTTACAATCTGGCTTCCAGACCTTAAAACCCTGGACAGCGGATTTTCTAAAAAACTTTTTGCAGCCCCTGACTACCCTGAAGCTGCCAGCCGCGCCATAAAATGGATGATAGAAAATAATCCCCTGGAGATTGCAGAGATTCCAGAGCCGCCGGATGCAAAGCCCGCTGAATGGGCAGAGCCTGGACAGAGCCGCGACAAAATGACCAGCGGTGTAATTATCCGCCACCTTTTTATGCCGGGCCACTTTGAAGAAACTGCCGATGTTCTTGCCTGGCTTAAAGAAAATGCAGACGGCCGCGCAATCATCAGTTTAATGAATCAGTATACTCCGGTGCCTTTTGAAGAAAGTCCGGACAGGCTTGCCAGCCGTAAAGCAGCTTTATCTTCTATAGAAAACCGCCTGGTTACCGAAGAAGAAGACAATGACATACGCGATTTAATTGAAGCCTACGACTTTGACTATCTTTTCTACCAGGAACTTACAGACGACACCAGCTGGCTGCCGGACTTCCGCCGCCCCCAGCCATTTTCAAACAAGCTTGCCACCCCGGTCTGGCACTGCCAGCATAAATTATAAAAAAGAAAAAGCTTTCTCATCCAATTTATATATTCTGTGCTATAATATACGGGCTATGAACAAGAAATTAAGAGGTGTGGCTGTACCGCTTGGTGCACTTTACACAAAAGATAATCCGGTAATTGGTGAGTTTGGTGATCTGAAGCCTTTTGCAGACTTTTGCAAGGCCGCAGGTATTTCTATTATTCAGCTTCTTCCGGTAAATGATACCGGAACTCAAAGTTCTCCTTACTCGGGCCTTTCTGCCTTTGCCCTTCATCCAATCTACATAAGACTGAAAGAAATTAAAGAGTTCAAAGAGCTTTATTCAACAAATCAGAAATTCAAAAAGAATTATGATGATTTGCTTGATAAAGACAAATATTGCCTGCGCTATAATTATGATTCAATTTTAAACTCCAAAAATGAACTTTTGAAGATGCTTTATGATTGCAGCGAAGAAGGAAAAAGCGGAGAAGCCGGCGAAGAACTTTCAAAGTGGATAAAAGAAAACGCCTGGGTAAAGGAATATGCCGTTTACAAAAACCTTAAATGGAACTATATGCAGGCTTCCTGGAAAAGCTGGCTTGATACAGACAGAATAAAAAGCAGGGAAGAAATTCTTGCACTATGGAATAAAAAAGCCTTTAAAAAAGAACATCTTTTTTATGCCTGGTGCCAGATGATTGCAGATTCTCAGTTCCGCTCTGCCGTTGAATATGTGCACAAGGCCGGCCTTATGCTTAAGGGCGACATGCCTATTTTAATGAATGAAGATTCCTGCGATGCCTGGGCCTGCCCTGAAGTATTTAATCAGTCTTTAAGATCGGGCTCCCCTTCCGACGGCGACAATCCTAAAGGGCAGAACTGGGGCTTTCCAACCTACAACTGGAACAATTTGAAGGAAGATAACTACGGCTGGTGGAAAAAACGCCTTAAAAATGCATCAAAATACTATGATGCCTACCGCCTTGACCATATTCTGGGCTTTTTTAGAATCTGGGCAATTCCGGAAGCCGACGTAAATGCCTTAAACGGACACACAGAACCTTATTCTGCCATAAAGAAAACCGAGCTTTATGAACTTGGCTTTGACGACGACAGAATCCGCTGGCTTTCTAAGCCTCATATTCCAACTTCTATTATAGAAGATATAACCTGGAACCATGAAGCAGCCCATAAAATCTTAAGTCTTTTCTGTAATAAACTTGAAGGCGAAGAACTCTGGCTTTTTAAAGATTCAGTCAGGGGCTCAAAAGAAATTGCAGAAAGTGATTTATCTGCCCTTTGCAGCGAAGATGCCGCTTCAAGAATAAAGGAAGCACTTATAAACAAATGGTCAGACATAAGCCTTATTGAAGTTTCTAAAAACAAATATCTTCCTCTCTGGACTTACGGCCAGAGCACTTCATGGAAAAGTCTGAATCAAAAAGAAGCAGAGGCACTTTCAGAACTTTTTGAAAAAGTAAACAAAAAGGAGCAGAAGCTTTGGAAAAAGCAGGCAGAAGAAATTTTTGAAGCCATAACCAGCGGTCTGAAGATGATTCCTTGCGGAGAAGATTTAGGCGTAGGAATTGCCTGTGTTCCGGAAACAATGAAAAAATTCAATATTCTGGGGTTAAGGGTTGTTCGCTGGTGCCGGGAATGGAGCGAAGAAGGACAACCTTACCAGCCATTTGAAGACTACGAACCTCTTTCTGTAACAACAACTTCTGTTCACGACTCTTCTACTTTAAGACAGTGGTGGGAAGAAGAAAAAGACAGCGTAAAAGCCTTTATAAAACTGGAAGACAGCGGCCTGACAGAGGAAGAAATAAAGCAGGCAGCAGAAAAAGATTTTTCTCCGGAAATTGCCGAAAAAATCCTGAAAGCAGCGGCAACTTCTGCCAGCGTCTTCTTTATTCCTCCTTTACAGGATTTACTTTATATGGATAAAGCTTTGTGGCTGGAAAAAGCGGCTGATGAAAGAATCAACGTACCGGGCACAGTAACAAACTTCAACTGGACTTACAGACTGCCGTGCACGCTTGAAGAGCTGGCTAAAAACACAGACTTGATTGAAAAGATAAAGAAGATTGCGGAAAGATAATTCTTTATAACTTTTTCTTTTCGATGTATTTATACAGATTCTTTTTAAAGTCCCTTGCAGAATGAAAGAATTCTAATTCTGACTTTGAAAGAGCATTTCTATTTGCCTTGTCGTTTGTTAATTCCATTGTGCAGATTAAATCAGCAACCTGGAAAAGTTTATAATCGACAGGGCTCACTTTTCGCATTTCGACATTTGGAAATAATGCATTAAATACCGAAATTATTATTTTTGTTAGCGCAGACTGTCCATAATCGTAATAATTTATGATTAAATCAAAAGACTTAAAATAATCATAATGTTTTCTTAATTCATCTGAAATTGCTTTTGACAATTTTGAAATTATTTCCATTTCATCATCAGAGCATTCTGATTTATTGATTTTTGGACATATATAGCGAATCGGTAATCTTCGAGTAAAATGAAAAAGAGAATTGAACAAAGAACGTCGTATTTCCATAAGTTCATCCTTATAAACCTGTTCACGTCTTATTAGTGGACCTGCATGAAAAACAGGATAAGGAAGATTAAAATGACGCATGTGTTCGTCTAAGGCTTTTATTTGTTCGGAAATATCATCATTTTGTTCATGGAGAATCATTGCAACATAATAATATGGTGAATGAAAATCATATTTTCCAAAATCACCAGATTCATCAATAAAAATGCTGAGTATTTTCTTTTGCATTTATTCTCCGACAAAAAAAATGGCGGGGTAATTCCCCGCCTTTCGGTGGACCCAGATCTTTCGACCAGCCCTTATGATTTTATTATACAATATAAAAATATGATGTCAATTATTTCTAGCATAAAAAAGTTATGCTAGATAAATGAAAATAAATATTATCGAATAGATTATAATACCAATAATAAATAGACATCTTTATTAATATACATCATCACAGATATATTTTTCTTCCATATTATTTGTTAATTCAACTCTTAATTCTTTCAATATCTTTTTCCCTTATACAAACATTTCATCGCAATTAATTCCAAACCGTGGTATAATTTATTAATTATACGAACTCTTATTAGCCCTACTATTTTGGGGGGCGTTACGGGGGCGGAGCCCCCGTTAGAAGGGGTAGGACGGTCGCTTTGCGACCTTACTGAGTTTGCTTCGCAAACTCACGACGCGAGGGGTATTCGCAACGAGCACGAATGTGCGAAGTTTCGAGCAAGGCTTTCCCCTCCTATTGAAAAAAAAATGACAACTATATCCAAAAAGTAGGAGTACATAATGAAGATTTCACACAACGAATTCCACATTTCAAGAAAGGTAAGAGACCTTTGTAATTTTGACGGTGGACTTTTTGCTTCCTCTGGTAATGTTGTATTTGCAAATATGACAAACGTACGCAACTTTCAGCTGCTTTTTAATAATTATATAGAGACTATAACTAAGGATGACAGTAAGAAATTATCTGCCGGCCAGCTCAATGCGATGGGCTTAATTGACGAGATTCTTCACTATGTCTGCATGCTCTACCGCCGCGACAAGGTAGCTTCCTTTATGGAGGATCTGCTTGCCGGTCTGGACAAGGAATTTGGTCGTGCCGAGGTAGACGGACTTCTCCTTGATTTTATGAAAGAGTTTCCTCCGGTTGCAGTTTATAAAGAAAAAATTACAGCAGAAGAATACCTTGCGGCCAGCGAGCTGGATGCGGGAACAGGACTTATGCGAACAAACCGGGCTCAGACTCTGGAAGAGATGATTCTTCTTCACCTTGCAAACGAAAACCAGGCTTTTAAGCCTTTTATGCTTTTATTCTCTGATAAGGAAGTTGCAAAAAATCCCCTTTACAAAAAAAGCTGGACCCTCATTCAAAAATACGCGGCAAGCCAGCCGGTATTCGGACCTTTTAATCACGACCTGATTACCCTGCTTAGAGAACCTCAGGTTTTTGCTCCGGACAGTCTTCGAGGCCAGCTTGAATATCTTCAAAAATACTGGGCAGATTTTCTTGGCGAATGGCTTAAAAGAATTCTTGCCGGCATGGATACAATCTCGGAAGAAGAAAAAGCTGCCTGGCAGGGTTTTGGCGGCGGCGATTTACCCGATATGGTGCCTTATTCCTTTGAAAATCTGATGAATGAATATGAGCGCTTTTCTGCCGATTCTGCCTGGATGCCAAATGTTATTCTTATGGCAAAAACCGTGCTTGTATGGCTGGACCAGCTTACAAAGCAGTACGGCTACCCTATTACGCGTCTGGACCAGATTCCAGATGCCGAGCTGGATAAGCTGCGCGACGAAGGATTTACCGGCCTCTGGCTCATTGGACTTTGGGAACGCTCAAAAGCAAGCCGCCGTATTAAGCAGATTTGCGGTAATCCGGAAGCAGCTGCTTCGGCTTATTCTCTTTACGATTATAACATTGCACAGAACATAGGCGGCTGGGATGCCCTTGCAAACTTACGTCAGCGCTGCTGGCAAAGAGGAATCCGCCTTGCTTCCGATATGGTTCCAAACCATACAGGTATGGACGGCGACTGGGTTATTAATCACCCGGACTACTTTATTCAGCGCCGCGACAATCCTTTTCCTCAGTACACTTATAACGGCGAAAACCTTTCTCAGGACGGCCGCATCTCGCTTTTCCTTGAAGACCACTACTACAGCAAAAATGACTGTTCTGTAGTTTTTAAGCGGGTTGATAATCAGACTGGAGACACCCGCTATATCTACCATGGAAATGACGGAACAGGACTTCCATGGAACGATACGGCACAGATTGACTTCTTAAATCCACAGGCCCGCGAAGCAGTTATGCAGGAGATTTTACACGTTGCCCACAACTTCCCTATTATCCGTTTTGATGCGGCTATGGTACTGGCAAAAAAATCTATCCGCCGCCTCTGGTATCCTGAACCAGGACACGGAGGAGACATTGCAACGAGGTCGGAGACAGGCTTAAGTACACAGCAGTTTAACGACGCCATTCCAAATGAATTCTGGCGGGAAGTTGTTGACCGGGTTGCAAAAGAATGTCCTGATACCCTTCTTCTGGCAGAAGCTTTCTGGATGATGGAAGGCTACTTTGTAAGGACTCTTGGCATGCACCGCGTTTACAATTCAGCCTTTATGAACATGCTTAAAAAGGAAGAAAATCAAAAATACCGCGATACAATCAAAAACACAATCACCTTTGACCCTCAGGTGCTTAAGCGCTATGTAAACTTCATGAACAATCCTGATGAGGAAACTGCCATTGCCCAGTTTGGTGACGGCGACAAATACTTTGGTGTTTGTACTCTGATGATTACCATGCCGGGACTTCCAATGTTTGGCCACGGCCAGATTGAAGGCTTTACCGAAAAATATGGCATGGAATACACAAAGGCTTACAAAGATGAAAAGGCAAGTCAGTATCTGGTGGACCGCCACTGGCATGATATTTTCCCATTGATGAAAAAACGTTACCTCTTCTCTGGAGTAGATAACTTCCTTCTTTATGACTTATGGGAAGACGGCCACGTAAACGAAAATGTTTTTGCCTACTCTAACGGCTGTGGAAATGAACGCGCAATTGTTTTCTATAATAACAAGTATGATCAGGCTCACGGATGGATTAAACAATCAGACCCATATGCCGTAAAAACCGGAAATGGTGATGAAGTTGTAATGAAGACCCGCAGTATTTCAGAAGGGCTTAATCTTACTGCCGAAGACGACAAGTACTGTATTTTCCAGGAACATAAGAGCAGACTCTGGTTTATTCGTAAGAGCAGCGAAATTTGCGAAAAAGGTATGTTCGTAATGCTCAATGGTTTTGAATATCAGGTTTACATGAATGTTCAGCAGGTAAGCGACGAAGCAGATGGCCGCTACAGAATTTTGTGTGAATACTTAAACGGCAGGGGCTGTGAAGATATAGAAACTGCATGGCAGGAAATTATTTACAAAGATTTATATGCAGCATTTGCAGAATATATTTCTAAAGTGATGACTCCGCTTTTTGCCCAGTTTGAAGAAAAATGCTCTGCTAAAAAAGTAAGCACAGTTTTGACAGATGCAAAAGAAGAAATGATTGCTTTCTTTAAGCTTGCTTCAAAATTTGCAAAGGCAGAAGATTCTTCTATAAAGATTGATGCCGAAAAGGAAGTTTCTGCTGTTAGTACAAGAATTAAAAAACTTGCAGCAATTCATAATTTAAAGAAAGGAAAAATACCTGCACAATTGCAAAAGGCCCTTTTAAAAGCAGCTGCCGCAAACGACAGCGAAAGTTTTGCTTCCCTTATGGAAGTGTGTGATGCTGAGCTTGAAAAAAATCTTCTTTGCTGGGCATTGAGCGGAAGCCTTGCAGAAAAAGGCCTTTGTCAGAAGTTTGCCCTTGGCCGCAAATTTAACGAATACCTTCGCGAAGAAAATCTTTCAGAAAAAGATTTACGCAGCAGCCTTACAAAACTCTTTATTCTTTCTTCTGCCACAAATGCTGCAGACATTAAAAAGGATGAAAAGGCGGCTGCTTATAAGATTTGCAAACTGCTTATGACAGGTAAATACTGTTATATTCTTTCTGGTGCCAATAACTTTGATAACATCTGGTGGTTCAACAAGGAATTAAGCGATGACAGTCTGAATAAAATCATTCTGCTTGCGGCCCTGCCACAGACTGCCGCAAATGCAAAACTGGTATTCAGTCTATTTAAGACTCTTTCTGCAGCAAAAACAAAGGCCGCCTATAAGTGCGAAAATCTTCTTAAAGAGTTTGAACCAAAAACAGCCATCAAAAAGCCTGCAAAAGCTTCGAAAAAAAGTCCAAAGACTTCGAAGAAAAGTGCAGAAGCCTCTAAAAAAACTTCGGACACCTTGAAAAAAACTGAAAAGGCCTCAAAGAAGACTGCTAATGCAAAAGAGTCAAAAAAGACGGCAAGTGTAAAAAAGACCACAAAGACTCAAGCTAAAAAATAAAGCAATTAGCTCGGCGTTAGCGCTGGGAGCCCCTTGCCGACCGCAGGGAGTTAGAATTATTATTGTTCACGGAGTTTTTTTATGAAAAAAATATTATTAACATTTTCGTATTATTTTTTATTTCTCTTTTTACTAATTGTGCTGGAATTATAGGACCAACACGCAACATAACAATAACAAATAACACAGATATTGCTCAGGAATTATCATTTGTAATCAATGATACAAAAACTGAAAAATATACCATACCAGCTAATGACACACTTTCAATTACTGTTGTTGGAAGTTATAAAGTTATTGATAATCTTAATTTCCGCTACTTACTAAAATATCCTGACGAAAACACATTAGAAATTAACAATGCAACAAAGATTACTTTTACCGTAATAAATCAGCTAGATTGTCAGAATCCGATTACTCTTCTGGACAGGACAGTTGAGGAATTCTCCTGCATTTTAACTAAAGGAGAAAGCAAAGAAGTTCAGAACTGGAACACAGATTCTGATTACTATATTGAGGGCACAACTACAAAGAATGATTTAAACTATTTAGAGGATGAAAATATTTATTATTCTATAACAGTAAACACAAATACCATAAACATTAAGCAGCTTATACCATTAGAGTAAAATCAGTTATTTAGTTTTAGTATAAATAGTAAAAGACTGATCTGTATTTGTGATTTCTGTTACTCCCTCGTATAGATTAAACGTAAAAGGAAAAGAAAAACTGTCTTCTGAATTATAAATGGTAACAATATAATATTCGTTGTCATCTTCTTTCGAATAAGAGATTTTTACATCTGTCCAGGTATTTCCATAAACCTTTCCTGTTGAATCATTGTAATTAAAGTGAGTAAGTGAGTTTTGCTTATTAATTCCACCAAGACAGGTAATTATGTCGTATGGAGGAGTGTTTTCTGGAAAACAGAAGCCCCGGTTAATTCTATATTTTGAAACATCTGTTTCTGGAAAAGCAGCGTAATCAGAGGCTGAATTAAAGGTTCCCTGAAAAAATTCAAATAAACCTGAACAAGAAAAGAAAGAAAAAGAAGAGAATGCTATAAGCATAAAGAAAATTATTTTTTTCATAAAAGATTCCTGAGTTATAACTTTTAATACTCTTATATTTTTATCAAAACTGAATTTTGTCAATAGTTTAAATTTTTGCGTTAGCGCTGGGAGCCCCTTGCCGCCCCGAAAGCGACGGCTGAAAGCCGGCAAAAGGCTACAAAGAATGCTCCGGGCGGAAGGCTTCTGTCGGAGCCTTTTGAGCGAAGGGGCGGTGAGCGTTAGCGAAGGGCGGACATAGCGACCCGAAGCGGCCTTGCCGCGAGGGAAACGCCCATCCCCTTTTTTTGTCTTTCTCCTTTTTTGTGATATACTAGGGAATTGACTACTTCTACAGTCTGGATTATATCTACACTTTTTTCTGGTATAATATCTTACTGTGGATAGGGAGAAGATTTGTTAGGTTGATGGCGCACTGCGCCACTTGTCGTCGATAAGGTAAATCATCCAACAAATTTTTCTCTAAAAATTTGGGTAGTGTACACTACCCAAAGGACTTGAAAGAGTCCTTTGGGCGAAGTCTTGTTACACTCGACTTCGCCCAAAAAATCAAAAATAAAATCGTTGGAGGATTTTATGAAAAAAAATCTTAAAATCGTGGCAATTCTTGCCGCATTGGTTCTGTCATGTGCATTTACTGGATGCAAAAATTCAACAAATGAAGATGACGGGAATTCCACATCTAAACTTAATGCACCAACAAATTTGGTTATCAATTCTATGACTGATAACAAACTTACCTGTGATGTTAACATTACATTCAGCTACAATGGCGAAACAGGTCTTGATGGAGCAACTAAAGCAGTACTTGGATATTCGACAACAAATGATTCTTCACAGGCAATTTATGATGACAACATTAATTATACCACTGTTGAATCCGGAGCAAATACACGAACCGTAAACTTTTATTCCAGTGAGTTATTCAGAGGGCCATATTTAGTACCTGTCAATGGAAAAAAGTATTATTTCTGGCTTAAAGTGACAAGTGCCGCAAACAATGTCAGAGAAAGTGCATGGAGCAATGTAGCTGAGTTTACATACACTAAATAAGAAATCTTGTTGTTTCATTTAGGCAGACGGAAAGGCTTTCCGTGTTATAAATTTTATTAGTGAGGCTCGCTCTCCTCTAAAGAGCAAGTTATAAGAGGTTTCCCTTGACCTTAATAAGGAATTTACATGAGGCATATCGCGGCCTTTATGCGCGAAACTTAACAAGGCAGGCCTAGAGCTTGCCTTGTTTTTATGGAGAAAATCTGGTTTGTAATTATTAGCCCTTCTCTCCTCTTAATTTTAGTTTCTATCGTTTTTTTCGGATATCATCAGATGCTGGCCACAGCATTGGGAAACAGTTTTTACCGAACACCACAAATTGTATGGATAGACGAAATAAATCTTGCATCTGACAAAACGATTGAAATTCCGTTCACTATCTTTCTCGGTCCTGATGAAGAAGATACATTCTTATACGGCAATGTAAAAACTTTTTTATTGCCGTATAATTGCGCTTACATTGCCGTGTATATAACTTTACATTACAATGTAAGAACTTTTATTCAGTAATGTATGAAATCATACATGGCAATGCAAATTTGTTTACATTGCTATGTATTAAGCCTGGGAGAAAAAAATGTTTAAAACAGAAGATTATGGAGAATTACTTCAGCAAAACATTCACGATGAAAAACTTATCGGAATTTTTCAAGCAACAGAAGCGATGTCTATGAATCCAGAAATTTATTTCATTGGAATAACTGACAAGGGCCTTCACTTTATGGATTCAAATAAAAGCATTTCAAAATTTTCCTGGGAAGAAATTTTTGAAATTAAAGTAAAAGGAAAAATGTTAGGGTTACAGACTCTCGTATTTTGT